>Ga0210031_1001143_pt1 | contig 15914 bp, 16 predicted proteins | sample CryGeyCG2014_080_FD_185455 | JGI IMG/M metagenome (GOLD analysis project Ga0210031, IMG submission 185455) | Groundwater microbial communities from aquifer - Crystal Geyser CG03_land_8/20/14_0.80 (SPAdes) (version 2) | ecosystem: Environmental > Aquatic > Deep subsurface > Groundwater | place... | reverse complement strand
ACGGCACGCAGACGCACCGGTTTAGTTGGCAAGAGTTGGAGAAGAGATACTGGGAGAATTTTGGGGAAGAGTTGTAATAGATAAAAGTATTAGGATATTAGGATATTAGGATATTAGGATATTAGGATATTAGGGGATTAGGATAAAAATTATCAAAAATTATGGAAAATTCAAAAGGAGGATTGGAAAACCTAAAGATTTATAAGTTAGCTGAAAGATTAGAAGTATTTATATATAAAGTAACTGAAAAATTTCCCAAAGATGAAAAGTATAGAAGTGTCGATCAATTAAGAAGATCATCTTCTTCAGTAACTGATAATATTTCAGAAGGTTATAATAGATATTTTTATGCTGATAAAATTAAACATTTATATATTGCCAGAGGTGAAGCTGGCGAAACAAATGCTGGGATAAAAAAAGCACATAAAAAAGGATTCATCAGTAAAAAAACATCCGATTTTGTTAATGAGAAATATACTGAATTAATAAAAGGTATAAATGGTTATATAAGGTATATAAGGAAAAAACAAACTAAGGATAAGTAATTGGGAGAACCTAATATCCTAATAACCTAATAACCTAATATACAAAAATATGAACTATGACATCAAGGATATCAAATTAGCCGAGGAAGGAAAGAAGCGAATCCAGTGGGCAGAGAAAGATATGCCTGTTTTAAATTCCATTAAAGAGAGATTTGCCCGAGAATTGCCGCTAAAAGGCATTAAAATATCGGCTTGTTTGCACATTACTGCTGAAACAGCCAATTTAGCTAGAACAATTAAAGCCGGCGGAGCTGATATTGCGCTATGCGCTTCCAATCCGTTGTCAACTCAAGATGATGTTGCGGCAGTATTAGTTAAGGATTATAAAATTTCTGTCTGGGCCAGACGAGGCGAATCAAGAGAGGTATATTTTAAGCACTTAAATAGCGTGTTGAAGCATCAGCCGCAAGTTACTATGGATGATGGCGCTGATTTAATATCGCTTTTGCACACTAAATATAAAGATTGGGCAAAAAATATCTATGGCAGCATGGAAGAGACGACAACAGGGGTAATACGGCTAAAAGCTTTGGCAGAGAGAGGAAAATTAGCAGTGCCGATAATCGCGGTCAATGACGCTAAAACCAAAAATTTATTTGACAACCGCTATGGCACTGGCCAATCAACCATTGACGGCATAATTAGGGCAACAGACATATTGCTAGCCGGAAAAAATATAGTAGTTGCCGGCTATGGCTGGTGCGGCAGGGGGGTTGCCAGTCGGGCACGCGGCCTGGGCGCTAAAGTGATTATTACCGAGGTGGACAAAATTAAAGCCATAGAAGCAGCGATGGACGGCTTTGCAGTTATGCCAATGAAAGAAGCGGCAAAGATCGGCGATTTGTTTTGCACTTTGACCGGCGATATTCATGTTATTGATAAAGAACATTTTCAATTAATGAAAGACGGCGCGATAATCTGCAATTCTGGTCATTTTGATGTTGAGATAAATTTGCCTGTGTTAAAAAAAATGTCGTCAAAAATTAATAAAAACGTTAGGCACTGCGTTGATGAATATGTAATTAAAGTCAAAACTCAAAACTCAAAATTCAAAAGTATTTATTTATTAGCTGAAGGCAGATTGGTTAATTTAGCAGCTGCCGAAGGTCATCCAGCATCAGTTATGGACATGAGTTTTGCCACTCAAGTTTTGTCAGCAGAATATGTGGTTAAAAATTATAAAAAACTTGAAAAGAAAGTATATAATGTGCCTGAAGAAATAGAAAATAAGGTAGCTGAACTAAAGCTAAAAGCAATGAATATAAAAATAGACGAACTGACTGCTGAACAGGAAAATTATTTAAAATCGTGGGAAGTAGGAACATAAAGAAATTGGAAAATTAAAAAATCAAAATGTAAAATAACAAGGCAAAGTTAAAAATTTAATTTCCAATATCCAATTACTAATTTCCAACAAAAATCAAAATTTCTAATGTCTAATTAATTGCTAAAAAACTAAATTAGATATTTAGGCATTTAAAATTTTATTAGATATTGGTAATTGGAAATTAGGAATTTATTAATTTTACATTTTTAACTGTCATTTTGATTTTTACACTTTAAATTTTTAAATTATTTAAAATAAATATTTATGTCAGAAAAAAATGTGCGGCTGATTACTTCGGAATCAGTCACCGAAGGCCATCCTGACAAGGTTTGCGATCAAATCAGCGACGGCATTTATGATGAAATGCTTAAACAAGATCCGGACAGCCGTGCCGGGATTGAAACTTTTTGCACTACCGGATTAGTTGTGGTAGGCGGTGAAGCCCGGACCAATGCTTATGTTGACATTGAAACCGTGGTCAGAAAAGTTCTGCGCGATATCGGCTACGACAGCCAAGAGTATGGCTTTTGTTGCGATGATGTGGGCGTGATGGTGACCCTGCATGAGCAAAGCCCGGATATTGCCCAGGGCGTTGATGAAGGCAAGGGCGAATTTAAAGAGCAGGGAGCTGGTGATCAAGGTTTGATGATCGGCTACGCCACCAATGAAACTGCGGAACTTATGCCCCTGCCGATTATTATGGCGCATAAGCTTACTAAAAAACTGGCGCAAGTTAGAAAGCAGAAAATCCTGCCCTATTTAAGGCCGGATGGCAAAAGCCAGGTAACCATTGAATATGACAACGGCGCTGCCAAACGTTTGGAAACCGTAGTAATTGCGGCGCATCACGCTAAAAGCGTCAGCACCAAAAGATTGAGAAGGGATATTTTAAATAAAGTTATTAAACCCGTGGCTGGCCGTTTGTTTGATTCCAAGACAAAAGTATTTATTAACGCCACTGGTAAATTTGTTTTAGGCGGACCGCCGGCCGATGCCGGTCTGACCGGGCGGAAAATTATCGTTGATACTTATGGCGGAGCCGTGCCTCATGGCGGCGGCTGTTTTTCCGGCAAAGATGTCTCCAAAGTAGATCGCAGCGGCGCTTATATGGCCAGATATGTGGCGAAAAATGTCGTGGCAGCGGGGTTGGCTGACAGCTGCCAATTGCAAGTGGCTTATGCTATTGGCGTGGCCGCGCCAGTTGGGGTCTATCTTGATACTTTTGGCACTAACAAGATTGTTGAACCAAAGATTTTAGAATTAATTAAAAAATATTTTGACTTCCGGCCCAAAAAGATAATTGACCATTTGAATTTAAAGCGTCCGATTTATCAGAAAACCGCAGCTTATGGCCACTTTGGCCGTAATGATAAAGATTTTACCTGGGAAATGACTGATAAGGCAAAATTATTAAGGAAGGAAGCTAAATTATAATTAATTTACAGACCGTCCGAAAAGTACCGTCATTCCTGCGGCCTTCAGTCCTCGCGAAAGCGGGGAAGGAATCCAGAAAAAGTATTTGGCTAAAATTAAATTATTTCTGGATCCCCGTTTTCACGGGGATGACGAATTTCCGAGTTTTTAGACAGTCTACATAAAGTTATGCAAAAATTTTGGAAATTAGACAAACCGCGGATTCTTGGCGCTTTAGCCATAATGCTGGCGGCTTTACTATGGAGTTTGGATGGCACATTTATCAGGCCAAAATTGTATCTATTGCCAGCTGATCTAGTAGTATTTGTCGAGCATGCCTTGGGCTTTATTATATTAGCTCCTTTTATAATGTTTGGCTGGCAAAAAATTATTAGGTTGACTCGCAAGGATTGGGCAGCCATAATTTGGGTATGCGCTTTTGGCGGACTGATTGGAACAATCATGATTACCAAAGCTTTTTTTGCGGCGATTGGCGGAGAAGTAACTTTTGCCACTGTCGTTATCCTGCAAAAATTGCAGCCGGTCTTTGCCTTATTAATGGCGCGAATAATTTTAGGCGAAAAGCTAAAAGGCAAATTCTATCTTTGGGCGGCAGTAGCCGTGTTGGCAGGCTATTTCTTGGCTTTTGGCAAAACAGGCTTAAACTTAACTGATATAAATTTTTTAAATAATGCCGCTGTTTTTGCCGTTATTGCCGCCTTTGCCTTTGGCTCTTCAACGGTTTTTGGCAAAAAGATTGTTAATCACTTGGACTTTAAAACCACCGCTGCTTTGAGATTCGGCCTAACCGCTTTGCTGGCCTTGGCTTTAATTGCCATATCAGGCAGTGTTGCCAAATTTAATTCTATTAGCTTTAGCCAGTGGCAGTATTTTGCCCTAATAGTATTTACCAGCGGAGCGGCAGCTATGTTCATTTATTATTACGGCCTAAAAAGAGTTACTGCTTCGGTCGCAACCTTATGCGAATTATTTTGGCCTTTATCAGCGGTTTTTTTAGATTATTTTATTAATAAAAATATTTTGAGTCCGCTTCAGATATTGTCAAGCATAGTTTTGCTATTTGCTTTTTTCAAAATAGTAAAGGAAGGAAAAGCGCAAGAATTAGAATTTATTGCTTCAGTCAAGCCTGGTTCTGGGCAAGGCGCCAGATTAGGCTTTCCCACCATTAATCTTGACAAAATAGATTTAAATATAGATTACGGAGTATATTTAGTTGAAGTGAAAACAGATAATAATTACAAGGGCTTGCTCCATTTTGGCTTAAAGGAAACTTTTGCTGAAGGTCCGTCGTTAGAATTGTTTATTAAAGAAAGAATTGACGGAATTGAAAATAAAAGATTCAGCATTAATATTATTAAGAAAATAAGGGAAATAAAGAAATTTGCCGATATAAAGGCGCTGAAGGCGCAAATAGAGAAAGATTTAGAAGAAATTAGATAGGGAAATTAGGAATTTGTATTAAAATTCGTAATTCGTAATTCGTAATTTCTATTCCATGCTTGCTTACTTGGAAAAATTTAATAAATTATCCAAAGAACTGCGAGATAAAGTGTCGTCGCCGGCGGCTTTGGCTGTGCTTGACGAGCTGGAAAGAAAGTACGGTTTGGCTTTGGCTGCTACGGTTATAAGGGTAGTGGTTAAAGATATTAAATTAGCTGATTTAGCCAATTATTTTGCTCAAGAAGAAAAATTAAATACAGTAAAGTCCGAGCAATTAGCCAGCGAGTTAAAAAATCGCCTTTTTTTCAACTTGCTTAAATATTTAGAGCAGCCAGAAACGGTTGTTAGTCAGCCAGCTCAAGCGCCCATTTTCAGTAGAGAGGAAAGGGAGCGAACAAGGGGTATAAATGGGAGTTTAGTTAAGGGAGCAAGTTTCTTTTTTTCAGCTGAAGATGAGACAGAAATCAGAGAATTAGCCAAGAAGATAAATGGCTATAGTATTTCTACTGCGATTGCGGAGCAGATTGACGCTTTATTGGAGATTATTATTAATAAGACTAAAATTAATTTTGGTTCAGCTGATTTAGCCGATAGATTTAAGCAGATTTTGCGGATTTATTTACGCGGCATCAGGGATAGAATAGAAACCAAGCAGACCATGATGAAATCCTTTCTGGCCGGCGGTTTAAGTTTTGACAATGAGTCGGCTGATAATGTTTTGGCAGTAGTTGATGAGAGTAGCAAAAATTTAAGCCAAGAGATTATCAGCCAACCGCCAGCCAGAATTAAAACTCCTGAATTAGAGCAAGAAGTGGTAGCTAGTTTAGAGAGAATTGGAGCGCGCGATTTTGAATATGATTTAGCAACACTAGCCAAGCGCGGCCAGATTAAGCGGGAAGCGGTTGCAGCAAGGGCAACCAAGATTGACACCAGCCAGGAAATTGCGCCACCGCCACCAGCTATAATTAAGTCAGTTGCTCCGCCAGTTAAGCCTACACCACCGCCACCATCGCGGTCACCAGAAAGAGAAAAAATCAAGCCCCTTAAATCGCAAATTAGCCTAAAGGACGAGATGACTCCTAAAATAAAGCCTTTAATTAGACTTGCAGTAGAGCCGGAAAGCAAGGTTAGAGTTGAAGATGTAAAGTTTGTGCCACGGGTAATGGGGCCGATTGACGAATTAAAATTCTTAGAGCTAACTAATTGGCGCCGCCTGGATAAAGAGCCAGTAAAGATAGCGGAAAAGATTAAAGAAAAGATAAAATTATTAGAAGAAGAAAGTTATGCTAAAAGATTAGAAGGGATTAAGGCCTGGCGCTTAAGCCCGGTTAATAGATTATATTTAGCCATGGGTCAAGCTAGTATTAGTAATAATCAGCCAGTTGATGTTATAATAGAGGAAAGAAAAAAGCAGGGTGAGGAATATTTAACCAGCCAGGAATTTGAGGCGATTATGGACCTGAATCGGGAATTAAGATTTTAGTTAAGTGATTATTTTTTGATGCAATGATTTGAAATAATTAATATAAAACCAGCAACGAATAATGAATAATGAATTATGAATAATGGGAAAAATTAATACAAATGCCAGGAGCGAGAAACCATAATTCATAATTCATAATTCATAATTCATTTTTTCATGCAGCAATTTACTGTTCCACAATTTATTGATGTTGAGGATAAGATTATCGGCCCGGTAACTACCCGGCAATTTATTGTCATGCTATCCGGTTTTTTGTTGATGGCTATATGCTACAAAATATTTGATTTTTCTTTGTTTGTCATGGCCGGCATCTTGATCATTCTCACTTTCGGCACTTTTGCTTTTGTTAAAATTAATGGCCGGCCATTCCACTTTTTTACTTTAAATTTAATCCAGACTTTAAAAAGAACCAGATTGCGCGCCTGGAACCACCTCTTAGGCAAGACAGAAGCTGATTACGAAATAGAGGAGGACAGGCAAACCAAGCAGATTTCTTTGCCTCTAGCCAGACGCTATAGCGCTTCTCGTTTGGCAGAATTGTCTTTAATAGTTGATACCAAGGGAGCGTATAAAGGTGAAGCTGATGATATAGGAGTAATAAATATGCCAAGAGAGAAATAAATTAATTTTTAATTTTGTAATTTTTAAATAATGTTTAATTTTTTAATGTTTAAAAATTAGAAATTAAAAAATTATTTATAAAATTAAAAATTATAAAATTTAAAAATTTTAAAGATGTCCAATAAATTAGCCAGAAACAAAATAGCCAGTTCCACCCAGCAGTATCTTGATATTGCGGAAATTAGAGAGGATACGGTGATTATGCGGGACGGAACCTTGCGAGCAATCCTCATGGTTTCTAGCATTAATTTTGCCCTAAAAAGCGAAGATGAACAAAATGCTATTATTGCCGCTTATGTCAGTTTTTTGAATAACATTGATTTTCCCCTGCAGATAGTAATTCAGTCGCGCGAATTAAATATTGATAATTATATAAATACTTTAAAACAAAGAGAAAAAGAGCAAACTAATGAACTCTTAAAAATGCAGACAGCAGAATATCTTCAGTATATCAATGAATTAATTTCCTTAGGCAAAATCATGAATAAAAGATTTTATATAGTAGTGCCTTACAATCCTTTGTCGGATAAGCAAAAAAAGTTTTTTTCGCTATTGTTTGAATCATTCAAACCAGCTACTTTAATCAAAATGAAAGAAGAAAAATTTCTCAAGCGCCGGGCTGATTTAACCAGACGAGTAGAAAATGTTAGTAGCGGCCTAGCTTCCATCGGTATGAATTCAATAATTTTGGATACCCAAAGTTTAATTGAATTATTTTATAATACTTATAATCCAGAAACATCAGCTAACCAGAAGTTAGTTGAGGTGGGTCAATTAAGAATAGGTGAATAGGGGGAGGATAGTTAATCGGTTAATCGGTTAATCGGTTGCTTGGTTTTTAAATTTTTAAAAAACTGTTTAACCGTTTAACTAATTAACCAAATAACCAAATAAATGTTTAAACCAGGTCAAGTCAAAAAGCAGGAAGAGCAACTGGCGCGCGCTAAAGAGTTTGAGCAAAAACAGCAGGCCAAAGCAGTTAATGAAACAGCAGAGCTCACCAGAGAGATGGTTGAGGCCGAAAAGGCCTATCGCCGCGGCGCAATTTCCATTAAAGATTTAATCGCTCCCGCTAGTCTAGAGGTGAGCGCGGATTATTTAAGGTTGGGCAGTAAGTTTGTCCGGACTATTTTTGTGGTCAGTTATCCGCGCTATATTAATGTTGGCTGGTTTGCGCCGATTATTAATTTGAATTCCACTTTTGATATTGCCATGTTTTTTTATCCAGTCAGTAGTGCGGTAGTTTTAAAACAGCTGAAAAAGAAAGTCGGTACCTTGGAAGCGCAGATTGTTTCTGACGCGGAGAAAGGAGCGGCGCGCGATCCCTTGCGCGAAACCGCTTTGCGGGACATTGAAGCTTTGCGCGATGCTTTAACTCAAGGCACAGAGAAATTTTTTCAATTTGCCCTATATATTACCCTTTATACCGATACCAAGGAGGAGCTGGATAAACTAGCCGATGAGGTGGAAAATCTTTTTGGCTCGCGTTTAGTTTATTCCAAGCGGGTTTATTACCAAGCTGAACAAGGATTTAATTCCACCTTGCCTTTAGGCAATGACGAACTATATATTGCTTTCAACATGAATTCTTCGCCAGTGGCCTCTTCTTTTCCTTTTATTTCCAGCGAATTAACTTCTGATAATGGCATTCTTTACGGCATTAATCGCCATAATAACAGTTTAATTCTTTTTGACCGCTTTAGTTTGCAAAACGCCAACAGCGTGGTTTTTGCCACTTCCGGCGCTGGCAAGAGTTATGCCATTAAATTAGAAGTTTTGCGTAGCTTGATGATGGGCAGCGAAATTATGATTATTGATCCGGAAAATGAATATAAACACTTGTCAGACGCGGCTGGCGGCACCTATCTTAATATTTCTTTGGCCAGTGAAAATAAAATTAATCCTTTTGATTTGCCGCGCTCGGTCAGTGGCGAGTCCAAGGCCGAGGATATTATTAGAAGTGGCGTCATTACAGTAAAAGGCTTAATTAGATTAATGCTGGGTGATTTATCCCATGAAGAAGATTCTATTATTGACCGGGCCTTGCTGGAAACTTATGCTAAAAAAGATATTACCCCCGACTGCGATTTAACTAAAGTTGAAGCGCCGATTATGCAGGATTTTCAAGATATTTTAGAAGGCATGGAAGGTGGAGCCGGGCTGGCCTTGCGGCTGAAAAAGTATACTATAGGAACTTTTGCCGGTTTATTTAATAGTCCGACAAATGTTAAGATGGACAATCAGTTAGTTTGTTTTTCAGTACGCGATTTGGAAGACGAGCTCAGGCCGATTGCCATTTATATGATTGTTAATTATATTTGGAATGTAGTGAGGAGCGAATTGAAAAAGCGAATTTTAGTGATTGACGAAGCCTGGTGGCTAATGCAGCATGAAGATAGCGCTAAATTTATTTACGCTTTAATCAAACGTTGCCGCAAATATTATCTGGGCGTTACCACTATTACTCAAGATGTCAATGATTTTTTAGTTTCGGCTTACGGCCAAGCCATTGTTAATAATTCAGCTCTGCAGCTGCTGCTTAAGCAGTCGCCATCAGCCATTGATTTAGTGCAAAAAACTTTTGTTTTAACTGAAGGCGAAAAATATCTGCTTTTGGAATGCGGCGTCGGTGAAGGCATCTTTTTTGCCGGCAATAAACATGTGGCAATTAAAGTTGTTGCTTCTTATACCGAAGACCAGCTAATCACTTCTGATCCCCGCCAACTATTAGAAATTGAGGAAGCCAAAAAAGAATTTGCCGCTTCGCAAGACTTGGCTAGCGGTCTTAGTCAAGCTAACAGCGGAGCTGATGAGATGAATATATGATAGAAATTCATAGAAATTTATTGATAATCTAAATAATTTCCATAAATTTCGCGACTGGAGCGAAGCGACAGGAGTAAATTTCTATAAATATCTGATATTTGCTCGCTTCGCTCACGAAATTTATAGATATTTATAGAAATTAATAGATAATTTATTTAAGGAATTTATTTATATGGACAGACGATATATTGGCGTTATTATCATTATTTTGGGACTGGTTATTATAGCCGGCATAATTTATGTTATATTTTTTCTTAAATTTTCTCCAGCCAGCCAGACTGCTCTAGAGGAGCAGGCAGTAACTCCAGTTGCGTTAACTCAAACACCAGAGCCAATAGCGACAACCACAGCCGAGCAAACAACAGTGAGAATTTCGCCAATCAAAAAAACAGAGGTCGGCCAGGAAGATTTAGTTAGAATTGCCACGGCTTTTAGCGAGAGATTTGGCAGTTTCAGCAACCAGTCTGATTATGGCAATGTGCGTGATTTAAAAATTTTTATGAGTACTAAGATGCAGAATTGGGCGGATAGTTATATTAGCCAAGCCAGAGCTAAGCCAGCCGCGTCAGCTATCTATTACGGCATTACCACTAAAGCTATTGCTAGCGCAGTCAGGCAATTTTCTAGCGAGACTGGCCAAGCGGAAATTTTTGTTAAAACCCAAAGGCGGGAGGCCTCTGGCACTACAGCTAATGCCACAACCTTTTATCAGGATATTGTGATTAAATTTGTTCGCGAGCGAGGCGTCTGGAAGGTAGACTCTGCTTTGTGGCAAAAACGGTAAAAATTTGAAAATATTAATAAAGCTACGAGTTATAAGTTATTAGTTATAAGTTATTAATGCAAATATAACTAATAACCAATAACTTATAACTTGATGAAAAATAATTTTAGGTTGCTATCAGCAATAAATTTAATAAAGACGAGAACTCTTCTACTAAAAGAGTTTTTTTTAGATTTAATATTTCCCAAAGAATGTTTGGGTTGCGGTCAGGAAGGAATTTGGCTATGTTCATCCTGCTTTAACAAAATTAAGTTAAAAACCAAACAAGAATGTCTGGGTTGTAAAAAAATTAATGACTTTGGCCAAATTTGCCAGACCTGTGCTATGTCTTATCATTTAGACGGAGTGCTGGTGGCCGTGTCTTATGATGAAAAAATTATTGTTAAATTAATTAAGAGTTTTAAATACTATTTTATTAAGGATTTAGCCCAAGACTTAGCTAAAATTTTAATCTCTTTTTTAGATGATATAATTAGCCAGGATAGAATAAACAAAGTTGATTTAACAGCCGGTTTGGATTGGCATAAATTGCAACAAGTAAAAATTTTACCTCAAGTAATTCTTAATTTAAAGAATAGTTTAATCATACCGGTGCCATTGTCAAAGCGGCGCCTTCGTTGGCGCGGCTTTAATCAAGCGGAAATTTTAGCCCGAGCAGTGGCAGAAAATTATAATTTAGAATTAAATACAGGAAAATTAATTAGAATGAAACATAAAAAGCCGCAAACTAAGCTAGACAGCGTAGCGCGCCAAAAAAATATTCAAGGCTGTTTTGCCTGGCAAGGTGAAAATTTAAATAAGCAAAATATAATTTTAATAGATGATGTAGTGACAACTGGCGCTACTTTAAATGAATGCGCCAAAGTATTAAAAGCCAATGGCGCTGGCCAGGTCTGGGGATTGGCGGTGGCTAAGGGATAAAATATAATAATTCTCGGGCAATTTAAAAACCACGTTTTGACGTGGTTTTTTGGCGGAAGCGAGAGGATTCGAACCTCTGGTCCGCGTAAACGGACTCCGGTTTTCAAGACCGGTACATTAAACCGCTCTGCCACGCTTCCGAATTCTGAAAATTGGCGGTGCCTTTTGGTTAAAATCCGAACTTTTTTTGACGAAAATCCGGACATTGACTTTTAATTGCCGCCTTGCGGGCGGCAGAGCAGAAAACTTTTCCGCTCGGGCGGGGCGGGAAGAAAAGGGGGTTGGGGGGAAAGGAATTCCCGCCCCGCCCTCGCTTCTTGCCCCGTGGTGAACGCAAAGCGTTCTACTACTGGGGTTTCGCCGCCGCAATTTTTCGTGCCAACGAAGTTGGCACGCCGCAAAGGAGCGTTGCTCTTGTCCCACCCGCCCATACGCGGGCAACGGTTTTACTCCCCTTATTATCATAACCTATTTTGGGTTATACCACAATAGGATATACAATACAAGTAGATATGTCAAAGTCAATTTATTCCAAAGAATATAAAAATATTATTGAGCGGCTTAAAACAGCCCGAGTTGAAGCTGGCTTAAAACAGGAAGATGTAGCCGCAAAATTAAAAAAACCTCAATCCTATATCTCAAAAATAGAAAGAGGCGAAAGAAGAGTTGATGCCGCAGAATTAAAAGAGTTGGCAAAAATTTTAAAAAAAGATATAAACTATTTTTTATCCTAATATGTCCACCCTTTTTATAAAAGACAATAAAATAATTTGTTCTATCCCGATAACTGGCGCGACCAGCAAAATTAGAGTCAAAAGAAGAAAAGATAATTTTGGCGAACCAATTTCCGTAAAAGAAAATAGTTTTTCTGAAAATGACTACGCGGAATGGCAGATTTCTTATTTTTTGCCAATTGATACAATTTGGGGGAATTATCGAAAAGCCAAGACTTCGAAGGATCGCGAGAGTATTTTAGAGGATTTGTCGTTAAATTATAAAAACGAAAAGATTGTTAGCGATCTTAAAAAGTTTATTTTGGGGACAAACATCAAGAGTAGAAAGGATTTCAAAGCTGAAATAGTTCAGATTTTTAAGAAAAACAATGAAACGATAATAGTAAAAGAACATAAAAACGGGAACATTTATGTTAGTTATGAGTTATCCGATTTATTTAAAATTGCCTTGCAAAATAAGTTAATTACCAAAAAAGAAATTGAAGGATTGATAAATTTTAATAGTAAAAATGAGCTGGATATTGAGGGGCAATATAAAATAATCAGAACAACAACCAATAAAAAGATTTTGGATAAGTTTGAATTTTTTGAAGAAAAAGCCCCATTGTTTATAAACAGAGTAAGCGATAATACTTTTGTAGAAATTATTTTACAACATAAACAAAGAGCAGTTGGTTATCAAAGCATGGTTTATTTCTGTTCAAAAGCAAAAAATCTTTTTGATAAAAATAACCGCCCAATAATCGGGCGGACAGCAGAGAGCAAAGAAGTAATTTATTTGCCAATTAGCAAAGATGATTTAATAGGAATTGCTGAAAGTTTTATTGTTGCTTCAAGCGATCATGCTTGGGATATGAAAACTATCCTGAAAGATATTATTAAGCAATAATTTTCAAGTTAAAAATATCTTCTTTTTTGATTGACTTGCTACCAACACGACAAGTTATGTTTCTGAAATAATCAATTTTTAGGTTTATTTGTCGGCAGATATTTTCTTTTATCTGCTTATTTTTTTTATATTGATCTTTCACATCAAAAATATAAAACATGTCATTTAGGACATCATTATTTATATTGATTAAACCACATTTTCCTACACTAGCATTTCCAACGCGCACTATTGCCAATTTATAATTTTCAACTGGTTCGTTAGCTGGAATTTTATTTTTTTCTAAAATATTGCTTGCAGAAATATTATTTTCTTTGTATGATTTTTTGACTTTAACATTTTTATTTTCTAAAAATTCTTTCAAGGAAGTGCCTTTATCATTTTTAATATAGCCGTTATTTTTGTGAAAAATTATCTGTGGTATCAATTCTTCGTGTATGTTTTTAATATCAAAAACTTCTTCGTTCTTGACGCTATTTTCATAAATGACGATAATTTTATTTTCTAATTTTTTTATATTTGTAAAAACAGCAAAACAGCAAGGTATGTTCCGGTCAAACCAAATTTTGTCATTTTGATAAATTATTATTGTAGAAAAATGTTTTAATATTTCCTCTTTGACTGATTTGTTTTTATTTTTAATGAAAAACGATATTGGTAGAACATATCCAATAGATGAGTTTTTGTCTTTGATATGCTTCAAAGATTTTAAGGTAAAGATATTTTCAATTTTTTCCTTATCTTTTTTTAATTCTTTTTGCGTAAGATACAAAGACGGCCAGATTTCTGATTTAATATAATTTTTTAGCGAATAATAACTTTCTTTTAAATTATATTTACTAAATGGCGGATTACCTATCAGTAGATCGTATTTTTTCGTTATAGGCATTTCAAAAAAATCACATGGAGTTTCTGTTAAACCCTTATCAATCTCGCATCCGTCAATATCTAAATATTTTTTTTCATTTAGTCCCTTTATAAAATTTCCTGTTCCAAATGATGGTTCAAGTATTTTAATTTTTTTATTATATTTTTTGTAGCCAAAAAGCAAGTCCAATAGCCGGCGGACTATTTCCATTTTGGTAAAATATTGGCCTAAAATTTCTTGCTTATTTTCCATATTAAAATTTGCTTATTCTATTTTTAGACAATTTGCAATAATCGTAGTTAATATCAAAACCGATATAATTTCTTTTAAGAATCTTGCAGGCAACAGCCGTACTTCCGCTTCCAATAAATGGGTCTAAAACAATGTCGCCCTCTTTAGAAAACATATTTAAAATCTCTTTAATAAATGTTTTAGGTTTTGGTGTTGGGTGATTTATAAATCCTTCATCAGGTTCAACCATTTTCCCGGGGGTATCAACGAATATGTCTTTACTTCTTTTAACCATTTTTGGATTACCTTTTTTAAAAACAACGCAGGACATATATTTTGTAAAGCCAATCGGCGACATCACGCGTCCATTTGGACAATACAAGATAAAATTCCAATAATATTGGAAAGGATTATTTTTGAAAATATAAGGCAAAAATTTTGTGCTAAAAAATGTTATAAAAAAGGAATTGTCTTTTAAGACGCGGTGGCTTTCTGGCAAGATTGAATAAAATAAACTCAAATCGTGATCGTTTTTTATGCCTTGTTTATTTAAGCCATAGGGCGGGTCAGTCAGTACTAAATCTATTGACCTGTCGGGAATTTTTTTAAATCCCTCTAAACAATCAATATTTTGAATTGTGTTTATTAAATCATTTAGCATAATTTTTCTTTTTTGTATTCAAAATTTTTGCTAAATCTTCACCTTTAATCCGTCTGATCCCATTGAACTTAATTGAAGGAATTTTATCGTCAGCAATATAGCGTTTTACGGTAATCAGCGAAACTTTGAGAATTTTTGCCGTTTCCTCTGTTGTATAAAGTTGTTTTTTATCCAATTTCATGATAGTATAAAAGTATCAATTGGTATCACTTATAATATAGCATATTTAGTAAATCGTTGAAATATGGGGAAAACTATAACAGTTCAAATTAACTTCTTTGGGCCTTATTTAAAAAAAGAGGATATACCAAAAATTCTCGATCCTAAATTTTCAGATACCGTTCTTCAGCTTGAGCGTGATTTGTTTAATTGGTTTTTTGAACTGCCGCTTAGTGCTTTATCAAATGAAATTTTGGAAAGGTATGTAGAAGCCACAACAGAAGATTCGCATACAGCGATTGTTCCACACACTAAAGAAATTTTTGAAAGATTATTAAAACCTTTACGAAGTGCAAAAAAATGTTATTGTCTTGGTGATTTTGCCGCGACTATTGCGCTTTGCGGAACGGTTGGAGAAATGCTCGCAATACTTTTATGGAAAATAAATGATGTTAGATTAAAAGGAAAGCCTATTACTGAACAAGACGAGATAGGAATTTTCGGTAGCACTTTTGAGAATCTTAACCAAGATAAACGGTTAAAAATACTTAAAACTTTCGGCCATATTACTGAACCACAATTTGCTAGTTTTGAAGTAATACGAAAGAGTAGAAAACCATATCTGCATTTATGGACTACAAATTTAAAAAATGAGCAGTCGGATGCTCTTGATGTTTTCAAAAAGTCTTTTCAATTATTCAAGGAAGTTACTGGAATTGGATTAGCGGACGCTGGAATAGTCAAGGTTAATCCCTTACTGATGAAGCTTTTTGAAAATATAGCAACAAAAGAGTAAAATATATTTGCGGTGCGCCAGCTTCGCTGGCACGAAAAATTGCGGCGGCGAAAAAGCGAGGGCGGGGCGGGAATTCATTTTCCCCAACCCCCTTTCCTTCCCGCCCCGCCCGAGCGGAAAAGTTTTAATCAAAATTCGCAGTCCGGATTTTCGTCAAAAAAGGTTCGGATTTTATCCAAAAGGTACCGCAATTAA
>Ga0210031_1001137_pt1 | contig 15942 bp, 7 predicted proteins | sample CryGeyCG2014_080_FD_185455 | JGI IMG/M metagenome (GOLD analysis project Ga0210031, IMG submission 185455) | Groundwater microbial communities from aquifer - Crystal Geyser CG03_land_8/20/14_0.80 (SPAdes) (version 2) | ecosystem: Environmental > Aquatic > Deep subsurface > Groundwater | place... | reverse complement strand
GCTGGGGACAACCTTCAGGGAGAAGGGCGGCGGCCCGCCGCCCGTACACTGCAGGGTCAACTGGTAGTCGCCCGGCGCCAACCCCTTGGCGGGCAGCGTCAGGCCGACGCGCGACCTGCCTCGCGCCGCCTGCAACCGGCCCTGAGCAGACGGCTTCCCGGCCTTCGACAGGACCCAGGTCACCTCCGCCATCTCTCCCGCTTTGACGCCCATCAGGTCCACGTCCAACAGCAGGTACTTGGCGTCGGCGAAGACGGCCCCCTCCGCCAGATTGCTCGCCGTCAGCGTCGGCGCGACGTAGCGGGCCAGCGAAATCCCGTCGATCCAAAAGTCCAGCTTGTCGCCGTCGCGGTAGTTGGCCTCCGCGATGTGGAACTGGAACCCCGTCCGCGGGTTCAGTGAGGGCAGCGCGCTCAGGGGGAGGCGGAAGTCCACCCACTGCCCCAGCTTCAGCTCAGGGAGCGAGCGGCTGTAGTCGGCCTTCGACGCGGTGCTGTAGATGCCCAGACCCATGGGTGTCGCCGGCAAGCTATCGCGCGAGCTTTCCGCGTAGACGGAGAAGTCGAAGTAATCCCACGCCGACCAGTCGTGCAGCTCTGCCGGCAGCTTCCGGTTCATGCGCGGCCAGCCGACGGGGTACTTGATCTCGCCGGTCTTCCAGTCGACGTCGATGTGCATGAGCAGCGCGGTGTCGCCGCGCTTGGCGTGCTTCGCATCGGCGGACACCGTGCACTCGGCGGGTGACCACGCGGCGGCATCAGCCTCAGTGCCGTCGTCCAGAACGAGGCGCTCGAGGTTGCCCTCCCGCACGGGTTGGGGCAGGGGAGGAGGCTCGGCGGCGAGAACGGCGACAGGGACAATGAGCAAAGCCAGGCACAGCAGGCAACGCATGACTGCCTCCTTGGGTGAGAGGATGGATGGTGAGTTCGGCGCTGGAGTGAGATCACCTGCCGGGCGAGGCGACCCGCAGCGGCCTTCCGGGTGCGCGGTCAGATCTCCTTCAGCAACGCCCTCAGCCGCAACTCCGGCAGGCCCTGTTCCCATTGCCGGATGATCTCCCCCGCTGCGGCTTCCGCCATCACTGCTCCGACTGCGCCGGGGTGCACGAGCTTGAGCTGCTCGGCCAGCTCGGCGGCCCACTTCTGGTACCGGGTTGCCGCTTCCTGTTCGTCCGGCATCGTCGCCAGCAGTGCAGCGACCTGCTGCTGCTTCTGCGCCAGCGGCCAGTTGGCGGTGCTGGGATCGGCGAAGGAGAGGGCGGTCAGTTCCCGCAACAGCCCCTCGGCGCGTTGCCGCAGGGCCGCTGTCGCTACTGCGTTCTTCGTGCCGCTGTAGTCGAAGAACACGAAGCGGAAGTCGCGCGACTGCGGCTTGAGGTCCATCGTGGTGTCGATGCCGTAGCCGCCGACGGTGAAGCTGACCTTGTCGGCCTGAGCGCCCGGCCACAGCACCGAGCACGGGCCGACGCCGGTACGCGAGGGCGACACTTGGCCGGCGTCGAAGAGGCGGTCGTAGTACAGCAGCCACCACTCCTTGCTCGGGTCCAGCTCCGCGTGCTCGCCCTGCGCAACCTTCCGCACCGGTGTCAGCACGTGCCGGTCCGAGTTGTTGACGAACGCGGACGGATAGCACCGCACAGCTACGCGCACGCTGGTGATCTCCGCCTTCGGCTCCAGCAGCGCCTGGCAGTACAGGGCGTCGTTGCCGGCGAGCGTAACGAAGCGAATGCGGATGACGGACAGGGGCGTATCGAAGGTGAAGTCCACATAACCGCGGTTGCCGCCGCCGCGGCCGACGAGGGAGTGGAGGGGCGTGGTGCCGATGGTCTGGCCGTTGAGCTGCAGGTCGAAAAAGCCGCCGCCATACCAGTTGCAGTCGGCGGGCTGGGGCATGCCAATGTAGCCCTCGCCGGGGATGGCGACGCCGGGGCGCTTGTCATCGTGGGCGATGACATAGCGCAGCCCGTAGTCCTTGACGCCGGTGTCCATGGAGACCGTGTGCATGGTGCGCTGCAAACCGACAATGTGGGCCGGCGCACCCGGCCCGGCGACAGAGGTCTGCGCGCCGTGGTCGGTGACGAGAACCTGCGCGGGTGGCTCTTGGGCGCAGGCTGACGCCAAGATCCCAACTGTGGCGCACATGGTCATCAGGTACCGCATGGTCGGTCGCCTCCGTTGGGCTTGAGCTCGTTCTGCTACGGGATTCCCTCTTGGGCTACTTGACGCTGAACTGCGCAGTCGTGGTCTTGCCGGTGTACAGGTCGGTCGCGTCGACGGTCCACGTCCCCTTCGGGTCGTTGAACGCCACTGGCACATTCACCGTCGCGCCCTGCTTGTCCGCGACCGCCACCGAGTCGACCCAATCGGCCGCTGCTCCATCCGGCGGCTTCACTTGCACCTTCACCGCTTGTTGGCCCTGCGGCAGCGACGAGCTGATGGTCAAGCGCAGTAGCCCGCCGGGGGCGACCGACGGCGCGGCGCTCAACGCCACCGGCTTGAGCGGCTGCGGCGAAAGGGCGAGGAACAGGGCCCGGTGGGGAGTGACCTCCAGGCTGAACGCCTGGTGCTTGCCGAGGTCCTTGTGGTTCTTGAGGTCGTATGCGTACCGGGCCTCTGGCAGGTTCAGCCTCGCAGGTTCGGCCTGTCCCGCGTGACGGAAGACCGAGAGGATCTCCACCAGGCCGTTCATCCAGCGCGTGATCTCGACGTTGCGCAAGCGCTGGCCCTGCGCGTCCACAAGCTGCGTCGCCGGCTGCACCTTGCCCCGCGCCAGCAGCGAGCGGACGACTGTCGCCGCTGTCTCCGGGGCGCCTTCACCGCTGAGCGAGGGGTAAGACGACATCGCCAGGTTGAGCAGGACTGCCTGCCCCTTGCCAAACTGGTGGGTCAAGAGGAGCGGAGCCTGACCGGCCACGCCCGCTGCCGAGGCGGCGGCAGCCTGCACCCCGCCATCGACCCGCACCTTCGGGAGGGCCAGCGCCTCCACCTTGCCGTCGGCCGGCGGGTTGAGCTGTCCGTCAACCGTCAGCGCGTCCTCGAAGCCCGTTCGCTTGATGCCGAAGACATCGTCGAGTTGCCCCGCCGCCAGCGGCTTGACGCGCCCGTCGTAGATCGCGGGGCGGACGTCGGCAATGAGCAGACCGCCCGCCTGCACGAACTGCCGGAACAGGTCCGCCTCCTGCGCGCTCATCGCCTGTGCCATGGGCAGCAGAATGACGTTGAGCTTGCTCAGGTCCACCTCACCAAGTCTCATCTGCCGGTCCGTGAAGTAGGAGAAGTTGTAGCCCAGCTCACGCAGCGCCGCATGGAACGCGGTGTGGTTGCTCTCGTAGTTGCCGAAGGACGGCGAGGTCTGCACCTTGGCGGCATAGGCCGAGGGCTGCGAGTACAGGATGCCGATCCCATCGGTCTGCATCTCTGACTGCAACAGGAGATCTCCGAGCCCGTCCCGCACGATCTGCGTGTCGCGCAGGATCTCCTTGACCGCGGGATACGGATCGAGGTTGGGCGACAGCCAGCCGTGGAACCGGCCGGTGACCTCCCAGCGCCACCACCACACGGCGTCGCAGCCGCGGGTGACCATCCGCCAGTACTTTTCCAGCAGCGTGTCAGCGTCTTTGGTGTAGCCCATCCAGTTGGCGCGGGGGAAGTCGCGCGGGGCGATGGAGCGCAGCACCTCGTCGGCGGTGCCGGGATACGGCGACCAGAACGTGTTGTGGCGAACAAAGCCGTCCAGATCGTCGGCGTTGCCGAAGGCACCCGCGCCCTCGAAGCCGCACCGGCTTTCCGGGTCAATGCGGCGGAACCCCTTGCCGAAGCGCTCGCACAGCTTGCAGAAGTTGTACGACTGGTACGCCTGGCGGTCGAACCAGCGCGGGAAGTTGCCGGCCCGCAGCGCCTCGGCTTCCTCATTGTCGTCGGGCTTGCTCAATTGCACCTCGTCGAAGCTGGCGTAGTCGCTGCCCCACGAGGCGTTGAGCGCGGCGACGTCCTTGTACTGCTCCCGCAGGTAGGTGCGGTACGCCTCCAAGCAGGAGGGGCTCAGGCACGAGCCGCGCACCGCGATCTCGTCGCCCAGCGAGTAGGCGAACACCCCGTGCTGGCGCGAGGGCAGGTGGTTGTCGACGATCTTGTCCACGTGCGCCTGGATTGCCGCCTCGTCATTCCAGCAGACGGGCTTCATGACGCCCTGCTCGTCCTTGGCGGCTGCGACGTGCGTTGTGTAGGGGATCCAGGCCATGTCGTAAACGGCGAACAACGGAGCCGGGGCGCTGCTCCCGCTTAGGTGCACGGTCACACCGCTGCGGGCGAGGCTCTCTTCGGCCACGGGCGCCAAATTCCCGGCGGGGGTGTCCCACATAACGAAGTTGAACTGGCCGCGGTGGCGCTTGACCACGCGAGCGAACTGCCAGACAGAGGCAACCTCCTGCGCGCCGTCCAGTAGCGTCGCGCGCACCTCCAGTAGCATCGGGAACCACGTCTGGACGTCGAAGGTGAAGGAACCCTCGGCGGAGGTGGGCTTGATGAGTTGCCGGCAGATCTCACGGTCGCGGCGGTCGAGCAAGCTGACCACCAAGCGCTCGTCGGCCCCAGGCGGACCCGATAGCGCGACTGCTCCGGCCAGCTTGCCGCCGATCTCGGCCCACTCCTCGGCAAGCTTGACTTCGTCCACCTTGCGTTGGCTGGTGACCGTGAACGGGACGCTGGCGAACGAGACGACCGCCTTGCCGTCGCGAGCGACGAGATCGAGGTAATAGCTGCCCGCACGGAGGAGCGGGACGCCCAACTCAACGGTGCCCGCGGGCTTGGTGAGGGGCTGTTTGGTGACGGTAATCGTGGTCCCGTCGTCGCGGCGCACGGTCACCTCGGCGACCGTGTTGGCGGCGGCGCCCTGCCATCCGAGGGTCGCGGCGGTCCCCGGCAACGTGGCCCGCGCCAGCTCCGGGCTCTTCCGGGTCAGTGTCAGGCCGAGCTTCGGCTCCTTGTGCGCCGCCCACAGGAGTGCCTTGCCCACCCGCATGTCCCACTCGTCATAGGCGACTTCCCAGCCTGGCTGGAACGCGATGGCCGGCCGCCCGGGCAGGCGTACCCCGCGGCCGTCCTTCACGGTGAATGCCGACGCACCGGTCACGTCGGCCAGGAACGCGGGCAGCGCCTTGAGCTGGTTCTTGCCCTTGAGCACGCGCTTGTCATCGGTGCCCATCAGGACCAGACCGGCGCCCTCCGTGACCGCTTTGATCAGCGGGTACTGCTGCTCAACAGGCACCTTGTCCAGCGACACGTCCAGGAACACGAAGGCATCCCACTTCTGAGTCAGCAGCCGCGCCAGGCGACGAATGCCGAGCTCGCCTCCGTGCCAGGCATCAATGGAAGTGTCCACGAGGCGCCCCCAGAAGACCATCTGCGGGTCGAGGTCGAACCGCTGCTTGAGCTCGATGACTTCCCGCGCACTGGTGCCGCGGCCGTTCACGAAGAACAGCGCCCGTGTCTTGCCGAGGGCGTACGGCGTGGCCCAAGCTGTGTGGGGCGTGACGAGATCGGAGTTGACGTTGTGGTCAACTTCGAGCTCGGCCATGTCCTGCGCGAGACAAAGCGACGCCGTCAGCAGAAGCGAGGCGAACGGCAACGTGACGTGTTTCACGAGGAGCCTCCTGCTCTCTCCGGAGCGCGGCAGCCCCGAGCGGCGCCGGCAGTCCCAGCACGGCGTCCGGTTGCGTTACTTGCGTCAGCGACGCGCTAACAGGCTCACTCAGAGATACTCGTTCAGCAGGTTTTCCAGCAGCTCCTGGCGGCCGCTCTGGACGGCGGGTTCGCCGTGCTTCAGCGTGTAGGCTTCCAGCTCTTCGAAGCCGACTTCGCCGCGCTCGATCCGGGCGCCGACGCCTTCCTCCCAGCCGCAATAGCGCTGCTTGAGGAGCGCGTCGAACTTGCCGTCTTCGGTGATCTTCGCGGCGATCTTCAGCCCGCGCGCGAAGGCGTCCATGCCGCCGATGTGGGCGTGGAAGAGGTCTTCCAGGTCGATGGATTGGCGGCGGACCTTGGCGTCGAAGTTCAGCCCGCCGGTAGTGAAGCCGCCCATCTTCAGCACGGTCAGCATCGCGAGGGTCGTGTCGTAGAGGTTGGTCGGGAACTGGTCGGTGTCCCAGCCGATGAGGAGATCGCCCCGGTTAGCGTCGATGGAGCCGAGCATTCCATTGGCCGCCGCCACCATCAGGTCGTGCTGGAAGTCGTGCGCGGCCAATGTGGCGTGGTTGGCCTCGACGTTGAGCTTGATCTCCTTGTCCAGGCCGTGCTGGACGAGGAAGCCGATGACGGTGGCGGCGTCGAAGTCGTACTGGTGCTTGGTCGGCTCTTTGGGCTTCGGCTCGATGTAGAGCTGACCGTCGAACCGGATCTTCTGCTTGTAGTCCACCGCCATCTGCAGGAACCGCGCCAGGTGATCCAGCTCGCGTTTGAGGTCGGTGTTGAGCAGCGTGTCGTAGCCCTCGCGTCCGCCCCAGAAAACGTAGCCGGCGCCGCCGAGCCGCTGGGTGACCTCCATCGCTTTCTTTACTTGGCTGGCCGCGTAGGCGAAGACGGCAGGCGACGGATTGGTCGACGCCCCAGCCATGAAGCGCCGGTGCGAGAAGGCGTTGGTGGTGCCCCACAGCAGCTTCATGCCGGTGTCCTGCTGCAACTGCTCGGCGAGGTCGACGATCTTGTCAAGCCGCTTGTTGGTCTCCGCCAGGTTGTCGGCTTCGGGGGCGATGTCGCGATCGTGGAAGCACCAGAGGCCGACGCCCAGCTTGGTGAAAAACTCGAAGGCGGCGCGGAGGCAGGCTTCCGCCGCCTCCATCGGGCGTTCCGGTTCGTCCCACGGGCGGATCAGCGTCCCCGGCCCGAACGGGTCGGAACCGGTGCCCTTGAATGTGTGCCAGTAGCAGACGGCAAAGCGCAGGTGGTCGGCCATCGTCTTCCCGGCGACGACCTCCTCGGCGTTGTAGTGCTTGAAGGCAAGGGGGTTGTCGGAGCACCCTCCCTCGAACGCGATCTTGCCGATACCGGGGAAGTACTCTCTCATGGGTGATCACTCTCCTTACGGGGCTGCGCTGCGCCAAAGCAGCAGGCGGCTTCACAGGTCTCTGGGTTCTCCGGGCCTGGGGCCGTTTCCTTCTGCGCTCGTGACTACATAGGGACAAGGTACCGACAGGATTCACAGGATGGACAGGATGAGGCGGGCTGGTCAAGGGCCTTTGCGCTGCTCAGCATGGGCCCTACACGCACGATTGTTCATATGAGTCGGCTTGGTGGAAACGGGGGGGGGCGGCGTCGGCCCGCCGTTGCATCCTGTCAATCCTGTGCATCCCGTCCGCCTACGTGCCGCGCCCCTACTCCACCACCAACTGCACGTCGTCAAACCAGGCCGTCCCCGGTCCTTTCAGGAACGCCCGGACCCAGAGCTGCATCGTGCCGGGAGGGACAGACAGCCCCGTGCTCACCTTCGTCCAGTCGGTATCGCCCTGCGGCTTCTGCGTCTGGAGGGAGCTGACCTCGGCAAGGAGCCGGGGAAGTGCGTGCATCGGGCCGTCGAAGCACTGAACCAGGAAGCCGACCTCTCCCTCAACGCTCTGCGTCTTCACCCAGCCCTCAAGGCGAACCCGCCGGCCGATGGGCGCGGGAGCAACCATTTGTCCCCAGTGGTTCAGCTCGCGGTTCATCCAGTCGCGGTTCATGATCCGAGCGGCCGCTTTGCCCGAGTGGAAGATCATCGCGTCTCGGGTCAGTTCCACCTTGTTGCCCTGGCTCTGTGGCGTGTACGGAATCCAGTGGGTGAGCAGACCGGGGTGTTGCTCCTCGAACCCGCCGTTGAGCAACGCGTCGCCGCCCGGAGCAATCTGCAGCGACGCCAACGGCAGCGAACCCTCGGCCGCCGTCACGGCCACGTCGTCGAACCACACCTTACCCGCTCCCGTCAACCCCAGCCGCACCCACATCATCGTGGTTGTCGGCGGCACGAAGAGGCGCACTGCGTGGCGTTCCCAGTCGCCCGTGCCACGGATCTTCTCACGGTCAGCGGTCGAAGCCCACCCGACCGTCTTCTTCGCCGCGCCGTCCCAGCACTGCAGCGCCAACTGCGCCGAGTAGCGAACGTCTTCCGGCTTCACCCAAGCCGAAAGCTCCGCCCACTTCCCCTTCGGGAACTCCTCCAGGTGCTGCGTCCAGTTGTGGAACGCCCACACCTTGCCGGCCGTATCGGCGACAGAGACCGAGCCCTCACCAGACCGCTTCACCTGGCGATCCAGCGCCAGTGCCACCGTGGCCGCCTGGTCCTCGGGGAACACCTTCTGCCAGACCGCCGCGCCAGTCTCGAAGCCGGGGTCCTGCAGGTAGTTGCGCGGCGGCGCCGCCTCCTCCGCGACTGCACAGCAGCAAAACGCGATGAGCAGAATCGCGGAGTTCGCGAACTCTGCGATTCCACTATGGGCGTGGAGGGCGGGTATCGGGTGTCGCGTGTCAAGTGTCATGTGTCACGTATTGCGTGCCAAGTGTCAGGTGTCATGTGCCGGGCGGGAAGGTCTCCTCGGGCGTGGTGGTCGGCCGCTGCGCGAGCGGGCACGCAAACCCGTTGCCGCCATGGACCTGTTGGAGCGTTTCTGCGGACACTGGCTCGCAACGGGTCCTGGCGGCAACGGGGGGCAACGGAACGATCTATACCCAGCGCTTGGCTATTGCGGCTTGCCTCCGCCTGCCTCGCCTTCCATCGGCGGGCGCTGGCGTCCTCCACGGCCCATTCCCTGGCGGGCCGGTCCGCCGCGTTCGGGTTCGGGCAGGTCCTTCTGCTTCAGGATCTCCAAGGTATTCACGTCCAACTGGAAGACGGTGTTGCCTCGGACCACGAACAGGTACTTCTCAGTGGCAGTGACGACGAGGCTCCCCGGCGGGCCCCCGCGCATCCCCATGAACGGGCCGCCCATCATCGGGGGGCCGCCACCCATTCCAGGACCGCCGTCTCCGGCCGGTCCACCTTGCTCGCCGGGCTGAGCAAGGGCCACCGCGACAGCGGCACCCACGACGAGCAACGTGCCAAACAACAATCTCTTGCGCTTCATGACTATGCTCCTTTGCTCTCTGACTGCTACCGCCCCGCCTCCGGTCGCTCGGGCTGGCTGTTCTCTCTGGTCGGCGCGCACACCGTTAGGTGCGCCGACGCCGGCATTCCCCCTTCGTCGTTCAGTCGGTGCTGACGCGGCAGAGGGATCGATGTGACCGCCGGAGCGGATTCCCGCTGTTGTCCGGTAGGGCTCCTCACGCCGGGGTTCCTGCCGTGAAGTGGCTCAGGTGGCGCCGAAGTTACACCTTCCGCAACTGGTCGAGGATTCCCTCGTAGACGTCGAAGTGCTCCCCCTCCCGCTCCTCTGGCTCGATCTTCTTGAGCCACAGGGCGCGGTCCTTGCGGTAGCCGCTGAGCACGCGCCGGCTGACGCCGAGGTTGTTGGGGTCGGGACCATGCCAGATCACGCGGTTGTCCTGCAGATACACGTAGCCGTCGTGGTACTGCCCGACCAGTTCGTCCCGATGGTCGCGATAGTAGAGCGCTTGCTCGCAGGTGGTTCGCCGCCAACTGGCGACGGTCTCAAATGAGTCGGGCTCGTCTGAATCGAACTCGGCCAGCGGCGGGGCTACCTCTGACTGGAAGTCGACCTCACTCACGTCCACTGTGCCGAACCCGGCCTCCGCCGCCACCCGCAGGGCGTTTCGGTCACGCTTGAACGGCGGCGTGGGCCAGTCCGCCGCCGGGTCGTGTCCCATCAGGTGCGCGGCGCAGGCATCGGTGGCGATGACTTGGTCGCCCGCAATGAGCGCGTCGCACACACGACCCTCGCCGCCCCACTCCCGGCGTGACTGGCCGGTGAGCGCGTCGATGATGTTGAGGCACGGCTGCACGATCAGGCCCAGGTCGGGCAGCACATGCGACAGGCGGATCAGGTGATGGAAGTACTGGCGTGGTCGGCCGGCCGGCGTGAGCGGCGTCAGCCCGAACAGGTTCTTCAAGCAGAGCGTCAACCCCATGAACGCATGTGACTTCATCTTCGCCACCGACACCACGGCGTCGGTCTCCCGGAAGCGCTCGTGCAGCAGGTAGCGGGAGAACATCACGCCGCCGCCTGGCACGTCGTAGGTCGCGTGGGGTGGGTCGTTGCACTCCAGGTACTCGACGCCGAACTCGTCCAGCAGCGGCACGAAGTAGACATCGGCGCCGACGCCATCGGGCTTCGGCAGGTAGGTTGTGTCGGCCACCACCAACCGCGCCTTCGTGCGCTCGCGAAGCAGCCGCAGTGTCGCCCGCATCACGGCATCGTCTACCAGCTCCCGCCTCCGCCCGGCGTGGAGCGCGATCCTGTCCGGCGGCCACACCATGTTGGTCTTGATCACCACCAAGTCGGCGCTGACGAGCTTGTCCCACGAGCGGGACAAGGGCGCCGTGAGGCGCTGCAGCGTTTGGCAAACCTCTTCGTCGGTGGCGCGATGGTCGCAGCGGGCGGCACGGACGGCAAACTGCTTCGGTGAATGCGTCATTCGGTGACTTGGTGACCTCTCGCGGTACCCAGGCGGTTTGGGCGCCGATTGAGCGAAGGGCCTCAGTGTACCCTCCGTGTGGGCGCGGCAGAAGGTGCTGGCGTTGGCCCCTCCATTCCTCAGTCGGGGCGGCCCTCCGGAACCACCCGCGGAGGTCTCCGGCGGGTGGGCTACCTGTCCCTGCGCACTCGCTTTCTGCCCGGAGATTCTGCCGGGTCCCCGGAGTTGTCGCCGACTTGCGCGTTGACGGCGCTCTCCGGCTCATGGGCTTCGGTGCGCGCCCGTTGACGACGCGAACTGACTGTGCTAAGGTTGCCTTGCCGACGCGGACAACATGCTCGGCACGTAACTACTCACCTTGTGGCTACGGGGGCTGGGGGAGGGGCAGGAGGGGAGTGCCTGGGGTGAGGAGGCTGGTGAGCACACCGAGCGCGTCTTCGCCTCGCTTCGCGGCCGTCTCGATCACCGTCGCCATCGTCGCGAAAGCCTCGGCGCCCCAGTCCGAGCGGAACCCGCCGCTCACCTTGCGATGCACCACCGACTTGCGCAACGCCCGTTCACAGGCGTTGTTGTCCGGCGGCACGTCCGCGCGGTACAGGAAGGTGAAGAGCGCCTCGCGATGCTTGCGGTAGCGCTTCTGCAGTCGTCGCGCCTGACGCCCGGGCGCGGGCACGGACAGCAGCGTCTCGCAGACCGCCTCGATCTCTGCGACCTGCTCTGCGAACAGGTCAGGTGGCAGGTCAGCCCGGTGCTTCGCCAGACCTTGGGCGCGCAGCAGCAGCCGCTGCATCCGATACGCGAACGCGCTGCGCTCGCGCCCTGTGGGCGCACGCTCCGCGTCAATCGCGTATTGCAGATCGCGCAGTTGGTGCGCGTGGCAAAGCTGACGAGCCCTGGCGGGGGCCTTGAGTTGAGCGCTGAAGCAGTCGCTGATCCACACTGCGGGCGCAGCGTCGCCTAAGAAGTCGGCGATCACCCGGGCGGCGCGGCTCGGTGCGATCCGGTGAAAGCTCGCCTGCGCAGTCTCGAACACCCACTGCCACTGGTTGCGCCCGGCCACCCGGGCGCCGGTCTCATCGGAGCCGATCACGGAGCTCGTGCGCACCTGCTCGCCAATGACTGCGGCCTGGGTTTGCAGCCGTGCCGCAGCCCGGGCGAGGATGTTGGCGAGGGCGCCCTGGCTCAAGTCCAAGCCGAAGAGCCCGCGAAACAGGGCCGCCAGGCGCTCATAGGAAACGTGCTGCACGTGGTGGAAGTAGCAGACCAGGGCTTCGAGGCGGGGGCCGAAGACGCGCTCGGGTTCCAGCCCCGGCGGGTACTCCCCGGCCTGCTGGTGGCCGCAGCGCGGACAGGTGGTCTCATAGCGCCGAGCCTCGATGACGACCGGGCGAACGGGCGGCAGCTCGACCACTTGGCTGCTTCCCACGAGCCTCCCTGTGGACTGCGGCAGAGCGCCGCCGCAGCGGTCGCAGGAGGCGGCGCGGCACTCGATGACGGTGTCGGGCTGGCCCCGTCGGCGACTGCGTCCCTGGTGGCCGGGCTTGGGGCCGCGCTTCTTCTTTGGTTTACGCTCGGGGCGATTGGGCTTGCGGGTCTGGGAGGGGGGAACGGAGGAGTTCGAGGCGTCCTTGGACGGCTGGGTGAGGCGCTTGATCTGGTCTTCGAGCACCGCGAGTCGGGCCTGCAGATTCAAGACAATCTCGATCAGTTCAGCCTTGGAAAGCTGTCCGAGCTCTTGGCGGTTCATGGTGGCGGCTCCTGGAGTGGCGGTGAGTGCGTTTGAGCTGCCCGCATCTGTAGACCTCGCTTGCAGCAAACATTTTGCCGCGGGTATTGACATGCGGCCGGAGGGGGAGTATACTTCTCGCGAAACTCGCCCCGCCCCCATCGCCGCGCTAGCGGCAAGGCGGATAAGGTGAGTAGTTACCAGGCGGCAATCCCCGGCCGAGTCAAGGAACTCGGCAACGCCCCGGAGCCGTGCTGCAGACCCCCTCTCGCCGACAGCACAGACACGCTTCGGACGGACCCCGCCACCCAAGGAGCCTTGCACATGAACACCCTACTCCTGTTGCTCTGCAGTCTCGGGACCCTCGCGGGCCAGACAGGGGCAGCGCCCGCCTGGCACCACCCGCTTTACCTCGGCAACGGCGGGCTCTGGCGCCAGCGAATCCAGGTGATGATCTCCAACGATACGGACCGCGCCATCGCCGGTGAGCCGGTCGCAGTGACGGTCGGCAAGAGCGCGGAGCAGGCCGACCTCGTAGGCGCCGCCGCGGAGGCGGTGCGCGTCTGCGACGCCGCGGGAAGCGAGATGCTGTTTCTGCTCACGGGACCGGGTGGCAACACCGTCACGCGCGGGCTGATCCCGGCGGGGGCGACGCTCACGATTCCGGTTGAGTGCGAACCGAAGGGCGAGGCCCTCTACTTCGTCTACTTCGACAACAAGGACGCCTGGCAAGTGCCCGACTTCCTGGAGGCCGCCGCCGGGCTCCGCAACGGCGGCGTCGAAGACGGTGAAGGCGACACGCCGGCTGGCTGGAACCATGACACCAACGACGACCAGCACCAGACCTTCTGGGTGACGGAGAACCCGCATTCGGGCAAGAAGTGCCTGAAGACGGTGGTCTCCGATGGCGCAGAACCGACGTGGATCGCGACCCGCCAGCGAGGGCTGCACATCGTGGGCGGCGCGACATACGTGATGACCGCCTGGGTGAAGGCGGAGAACGTGAAGGGCACCGCCGGCTGGTACATCCATGTGGGCAACCAGACCAACGCGATGCTCACTTCGCCGATGCTGAACGGCGGCGAAGGAACGTACGACTGGAAGCAGGTGCGGGCCGAGTTCGTCGCGCCGGCGGAGGCGAACGTCTCGAACTTCGGCACGGTGCTTCGCGGGACGGGCACGGCGTGGTTCGATGACGTGGAGCTGGTCTCCACGGAAGCGAAACCAGCGCTGCGCGCAACGGCTGCCAAGCCGGAGCAGATGCGGCTGCGTGAAGTGGGCGTCGGGGCTCCGTGGCTCAAGCCCGACCCGAAGACCAAGGTCGACTGGGACTACCGAGTGCCCCTGCGCGTGCTCAACCTGAGCGAGGCGGGCACAACCAGCGGGCTGCTCTTGGTGGACCTGTCCAGCGCATTTGCGCGGTTTCAGGGCAAGGTGGACCTGGCCAACCTCCGGCTCGTCGCCGATGGTCGGCCAGTGGAGTTCTACCGCCTGCAGGACGTGCTGCTGTTCGAGGGCGATACGGAGCCGCTCTCTGCGAAGACCTACTACCTTTACTTCTCCACGGCCGGCACGGCCGTGCGGACGACGGCAGCCGCCCTCAAGGAGTTCGCGCCGAATCCTGCAGTCCCCGGCGCTGCGGAGGCGGAGCGGCAGCAAACGGGCCCGTTGGTCGGCGACTACGCGGCATTGTTGGCCAGCAAGCGGAACCTGGCGAAAAACGGCAGCTTCGAGGAGGGCGACGAACTCCCCACCGCCTGGCCCGGCGTCGCCGAAGGGCAACGACCGGCAGGCACCACGATGGGTGTCGACGCGAACGGTCTGTTCGGCAAACGCTGCGCCAAGATGCACGTCCCGGCAGAGGCGACCAAGGCGTGGACCGGCTGGCGCCAGGACGTGCCGGTGGAGCCGTGCAAGACGTATCTGTTCGCAGCGTGGTTGAAGACGCAGAACATCGAGCCCAACGTTAAACTCCACGCCCACTTCCGCAACGCCCAAGGCGAGCTGTGCAAGAGCCAGCAGTACACCGGCGCAGGGCCGGCGATCTCCGGCACGCAGGACTGGACCATGATCTCCGGGCTGTTCGAGATGCCGGCCGACATCGGCACCTTCCAGCTCCACCTGACGATGAATGCTACCGGCACCGTCTGGCATGATGGCGTCGTCCTGACGGAGGTGTCGCCCGGCGAGACCGGCCGGTTGGAGGGGCGCGCCGCGCCGACCGCGAAGGGACTGACCGTGTGGCCGGTGAACGCAGTGGAGAAGGTGTTCCAGGAAGACGTGCCCCCCAAAGTGGCACAGGTTTCCCAACCTGTGAATCTCCCAGCCCCACTCACCTGCGCCCGCAATGAGAAGGAACCACTGCAGTTGGCGGTGCGGAGCCCTGAGGCCCTGAAAGGCGTGCGCGTTGTCGTCGAGCCGCCCGGCGGTCCCAAGGGCTTCAAGCTTGCCGACTCCGAGGTTGGGGTCGTCGGCTACGTGCCCATCGATCACAAGACCAGCTACAACAGCACCGACAGCCCCGCGTGGCATCGCAAGTTCCTGACCACCAACCCCGGCGCGTGCGACGGTTGGGCGGGCATGTGGCCCGATCCGCTGCTGCCGCGGGACACGTTCGATCTGGCGGCGAACGTTACCCAGCCGGTGTGGGTGACCGTGGGCGTGCCGAAGGACGCGCCGGCGGGCGACTACCTGGGAAAGGTGCGTCTCCTGGCCGCCGGCAAGGCGGTGAAGGAGGTCCCGTTCACCGTCCACGTCTGGGACTTCGCTTTGCCGGACGAGAGCCACGTCAAAGCCATCTACGACTGCCGACAGGGCGGCGAGTGGCGCGTGCCGGGGAAGAGCCGGGAGGAGTCGACGCGGGAGATGTGGCGGTTCATGGCCGAGCGCCGCGTCTGCCCGAACTCGGTTCGCTTCGGCCCGAGCCTCCAGTACAAGGACGGGCAGGTCGTTGCCGACTTCGCCGAGTTCGACAAGGCGGCTGAGTACTACTTCGACGAGTTGAAGCTGCCCCACGCCTACACGCCGTGCCAGTTCTACCTCTTCGGTCATGGGCATCTGCCCGGTGACAAGTTCGGCGAGAAGCCGTATGAGGGTGAGTACCCCTACGAGGACGTGGACCGCTCGAAGCTCCGCCCGGAGTACAAGCGCGCCTACCAAGCGTGCCTGAAGGCGTTCTGGGACCACGTCAAGGAGAAGGGCTGGGCCCGCAAGATGGTCCTCTACATCTCCGACGAGCCCTGCGACAGCGAAGAGCAGATCCGCGCCCAGATGAAGGCGCTCTGCGAGATGATCCACGAAGTGGACCCGAAGATCCCGATCTACTGCAGCACCTGGCACCAGCAGCCGGAGTGGGAGGGCTACCTCAACGTCTGGGGCATCGGCCACTATGGGATCGTGTCGCCCGAGAAGATCCGCCAGTTGCAGGAGAGCGGCGCCACCATTTGGTGGACCACCGACGGGCAGATGTGCACCGACACACCCTACTGCGCCATCGAGCGGCTGCTCCCCCACTACTGCTTCAAGTACGGCGCCGAAGCCTATGAGTTCTGGGGGGTGGACTGGCTGACGTACAACCCGTACGAGTATGGCTGGCACAAGTACCTGATCCGCAACGTCGGTCCCGACAAGCCGTCGACATTCGTGCGCTACCCCAACGGC
>Ga0210031_1001124_pt1 | contig 16026 bp, 16 predicted proteins | sample CryGeyCG2014_080_FD_185455 | JGI IMG/M metagenome (GOLD analysis project Ga0210031, IMG submission 185455) | Groundwater microbial communities from aquifer - Crystal Geyser CG03_land_8/20/14_0.80 (SPAdes) (version 2) | ecosystem: Environmental > Aquatic > Deep subsurface > Groundwater | place... | reverse complement strand
TCTTCTGGGATAGGATATATCTGATGGCATCAGGCTGTACAAGCGTGCCATGTTCAGTGAGTATTTGTATCACCTTTTTTTTCATCAAAAACAAAACAGAGTGTCAGGGTAAAAAGCTTGCTAATCTATTAATATCTTGTTATCTATTCATGGTTAATGAACATTACAGTTGAAACAATTTGCAAGCCAACAGAGGATAAGGATAAGGTAGAGAAGGCTATGCTTAATATTTTCTCAGATTTGAGGATAGATAGTAAAGGAAACAGGATGACAGGGGCATCCTCCTCGTTGGAAAGATTTAAGGAAATACTCAGGGAGAGCAGGATAAGGGATACTGCAAGCAGGATTCTTCTTAGAGGAAGGGAGGGGAATAAAACAGTTTTCAGAATTAACAAGCAGGTTGCGTTTGTTGGAAAGGTATGTTTTGCTGAGGAAAAACATCCTCTTGGAGATATTACTGTTACAATAGAAGATGAAAACATAGATGGGATTATAGAAGAAATAACAAGGAAGGGTGGAGTATGAGAATAGGGATTTCTTCTCCAGACTTTTCATTAATAGACTTTGAAGAAATACTGGAGAAAATATCAAAACACTTTGATAGATGGGAGGTTGTTGCTGAAGGGAAACACTACCTCTGGGACATAAAGGAAAAATTCCTTGAAATAACATCATCATACAACATTGTTTTTTCTGTTCATGCGCCACTCAGTGACATAAACATTGCATCCTTGAATCCCAGAATGAGGGATGAATCAATCCAGCAGATTAATGAAACAATTAAAATCTCATCTCAACTTGGTATGAACATGGTTACAATGCATCCTGGGCATCTTTCACCACTCGGTGTTCTTGTCCCTGAAAAAGTGAAGGAGCTCAACAAAAATTCTGTGAAAAAAATATCAGAAACTGCTGAGGAATATGGTGTAACAATCGCATTGGAGAACATGCCAAACCAGAGAATCACAACCTGTCATTCCTTATCTGAATTATTAGAAATATCTGACAGCAATGTTGAGCTCTGCTTTGACATAGGGCATGCGAACACAAACAACAACATAGGTGAGTTTTTGGATTACGGGAAATTTGCAAATGTCCACATACATGATAATTTTGGGAAAGAGGACCCACATCTTGTCATAGGGGAAGGAAACATTGACTTCAGAAATGTTTTAAAAAAGTTAAATGAAAAATACAGTGGAGTTGTTGTTATAGAATCCAGAGGGTTGAAGGCTGGTGTCGAGAGTAAAAATGTTTTGATGAAAATGATTTAAATTTTCCAGTATCTTTCATCGTGTCTTCTAAATTGCTTAATTCTTAAATCCCTTTCCATATGCTCAAGTATCCATAACAATTCCTTCTTATTTATCCTTATCCCAAACTTTTTTTCCAATTCTGCCCTAATATTTTCTGTTTGCATTGTTTTTTTCTTTAATGTTTTTCCTATAAAAACAGACAAGTCTTCATATCTTGCCCATGGATACGTTATCCATCTCCATTTAACAATTTTGTGCGCAAAATAATCAGGGACAAAAAAAGAAACTGCTTTATGCTCCAGCACGCCAGTTCTTATGTTTTTCGGCTTCTGCTTTTTCAAATATTTCACAACCACAGCCATTGTTTCCCCGGTGTCTGTTATGTCATCAATCAAAAGCACGTTTTTATTTTTTATTTTCATGTTCAGAGGAGCTGTGATTTTTGCTTTTCCCTTTTTTTCAGCCGCGCCCCAGTGCTGAACAGCAACACCTGTTAGATTCATGATGGACAAAAAATCACATACTATCCTTGCTGGTACATATCCTCCTCTTCCTATCGCCACAACTATGTCTGGTTTGTATCCTGAAGACATTATTTTCCTTGACAGTATTTTTCCAAGAGAATATGCCTTAGCCCATATAATGATTTCAACTTTCAATATTCCCACCTGAATTTTTTATCCATAAACATTGTCAGATAAAGCAAATATTTTTTCTGCATAATATTTTTTCCTTCAATGATTTTAAAACTTTTTCTTACGGACTTCAACACATCTCTACCTATGCTTAGTCCTGTTATTTTTTCATTTAACAAATTTTTTACATCAGGATATTTTCTTTTTATTTTAACCACCCATCTGTTTTTTTCAATATATGGCTTTGTGAAAACATTTTTTTTCCATTTCTCCCTAAAGTTTTTAGCATCAGACATAAAAATCATGGGCCCATAATGCTTCTTCATCAGCGGAAGAGTCAGAGATTCAAGTTCAAAAATCATGAATATTTCATTGTTAACATAAAATCCTGAGTCAATAACTTTGAAATCATTTTCAGTGCATAATGCCCTTATTGATTTTTCGCACTTCCTAAGTTGAGGATAGACATTGTCATCTATTATGTTGGGTTTATCAAAAACCAAAGCAATAAAACCTGTTTTTCTTTCATTCATCATTTTCAGGAGATGTTTTTTTGATAACGGCTTAATTTTTTTTGGGAAAAAAAACTCAGACTTAGGATTTTTAACGTACTCATTGCATGCATGTATAAACAATGAAAGTTTTTCATCTGAAAGCGCTGATGCAACATTTCTTTTTTCATCAACAGGGTCAACAAAAACCATGGGTTCATCAAACCTTTCAGCATGACTTCCAATTAATATTCTTCTTTTCCAACAATTTGCTTCTTTTATTACCGCATTGAAACCCCCATACTTTAGGATTAGCAGTTCACATAGGTATCCTGAGAAGCCCTGAACAGATGCCTCAGCACCATAAACACCAACGCCTTTCATAAACTGCTTAAGAAGCCTGACATCATTTTTCTGTTTTTCCTTTAAATTTTCAATAATGTATTTTGTATGAAAAGGTGTTCTGTCAACAGCGGTCATTTTTTCAGAGGTTTTTTCAATTTTGTAGCAGGGAACAATGTCAACCTCATATCCTTTATAAATCCCTGTTGTGTAAGGATGCTCTGCGTATTTACGCTCACCCTTCAAAACTGTTTCACCAATCTTCAAACCGTATTTCTCAAGAACATCTCTTTTTGTGTCTTTTGGGAACATAATAAAAATATCAATGTCTGGTTTTTTCAGATAGGTACCCTTTGCAACAGAGCCAACAAGAATCGGTTCAGCGTTTATTCCCAGTTTTTTTATTGTGTCTGCGCATTTGCCTTTCAGCTCCTCAGCAGCACTTTTTATTTTCAGACTCTCAGATGATGTCGGAAGTATTTTTTTTAGAATAGTGTCTTGCAGCATCAGATAAGTATGGGGTCATGGGAATAAAAAACTACTGTCCATTCAAATTGGTAACCCTGTGTCTTTCCTTTAATTCACCTGTTTTCCCCTTGTTCCAGCCTGCAACCTTGGAGAAATAACCTGTTACCCTGGTCATCTGCTCAACATTCCTTCCATGATGCGTTTGGGTCACAAGTATGTCCACATCGTATTTTTGGATGCTTTCCTTTGTGAAATGTGTTACTGTGTTAAACATGTTGTTTTTCACAAAAATCCCAGGGTTTCCGTTCAGTGTCTCCTCCTTCCATTCAAACTCAGGATGACCTGCCAGATACTCAATAAACTCCCATTCCCTCATTAAATCACCAAAGGATGCATGACATATAACCATTTAATATTTTTGAAAAGGCACTTCCTTAACAGTAGAGTATTCCGGTCCTTTTGGTGTTAAAACACTTTTTTTCAATCTTATGCATTTAACATCAAACTCACCAAAATCCTTTTTTGTGTTCTCATTCAAAAAATTCTGCAACTCATCCTTATTCCTTGAAGATTTCACCCTTCCAATTGTTACATGGGGTGAAAACCTTCTTTTCTCCTTTTTAAAGCCAAGATTTGATAGTCCGTTTTCCAGCCTTTCTGCTATTATCCCGAGTTTTTCAGCATCCTTTAAACCAACCCATAAAACCCTCATATAATCCATGCTTGGAAAAACACCGACACCCCTGAGTTTTATCCTGAAAGGAGAAACCTCCTTTACAGATTTTTCCATTACCCCTGCAATTTCATCAACCATTTTTTCATCAATCTCTCCAAGAAACTTTAGTGTCAGATGAATATTTTCCGGCTCAACAAGCTTCAAATCAGCATCCGTGTTCTTCAAATCATCCAAAACCTTTACTATCCCTGGTAATGCGCCAATGTCAGCAGAAATAAATGCTCTCATAAAAAAATAAAAGGAGTTATGGGGGTAAAGGTTTTGCGGATAGTGGAAAATGCCTGAGCAGCCTAAAGAAAGAAGAGAAAGACATTTTAGGGAGTAAGAGAATATTCTTTTGCATGAAAACGGAAGAAAAACCAACTCTTACAGAAACACTCTATACGGACTTGCGAAGGAAGGTGGAGCAAGCAAGCGAGAAGCGAAAAATAGTGTATTTTGTTAGTGTAATCGTTTTTGTGATTTTTCTTTTCTGCGCCGTAGTTCTTATTTGTATTGTTGATCCCAAAGGGGCACTAAGATCTTTTTCCGGTGCCGGAGTACTCGCTTTTATTGTGTTATACATGATAGTGTTCTATCCAACATTTAGGCGTACAGAGAGAAGATTAATAAAGGAAAAAATAGAAAGTTTACCTCACCCTGTTGTTCGCTGCCCCTACTGCCAATCAACCTTTCAACTCACATCAACCAATTGTCGATTGCCCTTAATTACAGAACCTAATGCGTTCCTCACGGTCAAATGCCAATACTGTAATAAGAAAAGCTCATTAAGAACATAATTCGGAGTCCCGCTTTACGACTATAATAGTTAATATAAGAATTGCATATCCTAATAAGGGGATATGGTCGAGTTGGGCGTAGCAAAGTTTGAGTAGCCGCATGAGTTTGAATAAAATGATGCCTCGGTGGCTTCAGCCAGGTGTTCTTCACTTATCTTCTGAGAATGATTAAAATTAGGAAAAACGATAGCGACAGAAACTGAGTAATCATGGTTTGAACCTTATCTGGTCACCTCACCATCATTCGCCACCGCATTGCGCTTTCTCAAAACTTTTCCAATGCAAACATTTTTTAACAGTATTCTCTCAGGCATATCTGGTTTCTCATCTGGAATTCCTACAGGTATTACTGCAACAGGCTTAACATGTTTTCATCAAACGCGCCAACCCAGCATGCACCAAATCCTTTCTGGGTTACTGTAAGCAAAATGTTTTCAATTGCTGCAGCAGTATCTGACTGGTCTGCGCATACAACAACAAAGTGGGCGTCTGATATAAAATCCTGACCAAATGCCGCATTAGCAATTTTTTCCTTCTGCCCCCTAGTTTTTACAATAACAAACTCCCAAGATTGCAAATTCCGTAAGAGGGTGCAAGAATAGCGGATTCAAGTATTTCCAGTATCTCTGAATCATCTATTTTTCCTTTTTTGAATTTTCTTACGCTATTTCATCAACTCATCTATTTCATTCTTTACTAATCTTTCGCATCTGGGGCAGTACCAAGCATTTTTTATATCAGTATCTGCAAGGCAGTTTGAGAAATGCATAACACACAAAGGATTATGGCAATGCATTAACCCTATTGTGTGACCTATTTCATGCACTGCTTCCTTCACAGCTCTGCTTATGAAAATTTTTCTTTCACCATTCAATCTGAAAACTGATATAACACAAGCCCTGCCGTTCATCTCAGCCTCACCAAAAATAAAATTTAAACCAGGGGCGTAGAGGTCAACACCAGTAACACCAAGAACCCTTCCTTCCAGTTTTTTTATTTCATCAATAAAATAGTCTGCAAGATACTGTCTTCTTTCAGAATTGTATGCTTTTTCCGGTACTCCTATTCCATCAACTACTTCTGTTTTGAACGGCAAACCATCACACAGCGCCTTTACATCACCAAGACTAATATCCTCAAACCGCACCACCTTTATCATTGCCATATAATCGGGTTAATGAATTATTAATCTTTATAAATATATTTAAGCCATGTAGCCCATTAGGTGTAGTAGTTAGGGAAAAAGAAGGAAGTTGTTCCCTAGCCCCTAACTACTAGCTACTGGCTACTAAATATGGTGACAGTTATGAGAGCAAAAGATTATGGTATCAGACCTGAGATAAAAACAGAGGATGAGTCAACAGAACTCGCATTGTTTGTCAGAACATCTGATGAGGAAATACGCAAATGGGATAAAAAGAAAATCTATGATGCGCTGCTCAGGGAGACAGATATTCATCCTGATGCTGCAAATATCATTGCGAGGGAAGTTGAAAAACTTATTGCAAACCTTGAGATAGATGTTCTCACAGCACCACTTATCAGGGAGCTTACAAACGCAAAACTTATTGAGTATGGTCTGGAAAGGGTCAGGAAGCAGCATACACGCCTTGGTGTACCGTTGTATGATGCAAGAAAAATTATTATAAGCCCTAACAAGGAGAATGCAAACGTTCCACATGGTCCTGAGGCAACAAATCTGAGCCTGGCTGAGAGGATAAAAAAGGAGTACGCCCTGGTTGAGGTTTTCTCGCAGGAGATTGCTGATGCGCACATGAAGGGGGACATACACATACATGACCTTGGGTTTGTGGACAGACCCTACTGCAGCGGGCAGTCTATTGAGTATGTGAAAAAATTCGGGTTGAACCTGCCGAATGCCCTTTCAATAGCAAAGCCTGCGCGTCATCCAGAGGTTCTCATCGGGCAGATTATAAAGTTTTCAGCAGCGCTTCAGGGAACGTTTGCAGGTGCTATTGGCTGGGATGCTGTGAACCTGTTTATGGCACCATACCTTGTCGGTGTTGATGATAGGAGAATGAAGCAGCTTGCGCAGATTCTTGTGTTTGAGTTTGCGCAGCAGGCGGTTGCAAGGGGTGGGCAGAGCATTTTCAGTGACCTGAACCTTTACTGGGAGATACCTAATCATTTTGTTGGCGTACCTGCTATAGGCCCTAGTGGTGTTTTCACAGGGAAAAACTATGAGGAGTATCTGGAGGAGTCACAGAATTTTGTTAATGCCTTGTTTGATGTTTATCTGGAGGGTGATGCTGTTGGCAGGCCGTTCTTCTTCCCGAAACCAAATGTGCATATGACTGAAAAATTTTTCACAACAGATGGGCATGATGAGTTCCTTCATAAAATCTCAGAAGTCGCTTCAGAGAAAGGCAACACATATTTTGTCTTTGACAGGGGCGGCACTGCCAAGATAAGTGAATGCTGCAGGCTTGCCTTTAATCTTGATGAAAAAGACCTGAATGATGCAAAAACACCATGGAAAATGAGGTATTCTGCCATGCAGAACGTGACAGTAAACCTGCCTAGAATAGGTTATGAGGCCGGAGGGGATGAAAAAAAACTGTTTGAAATACTGGATAAAAGGATTGAGTTTGTTGCAAAGGCGCATGTGCAGAAAAAAGAGTTTATCACAAAACTACTTGACATGGGCAACAGGGGCCCACTTACACTTCTAACAATGAACCTGGATGGAGAACCGTATTATAGGCTGAACAGGGCGACATTCCTCCTTGGAACACTTGGTTTGAATGAGATGGTTCAGTATCATACAGGGCAGGAAATGCACGCCTCAAAGGACTCATTGAAATTTGGGTTGAAGGTCATAGCATACATGAACAAAAGAGGGAAGGAAATCGGTGATGAATACGGAATAAGGATGCCTCTTGAGCAGACGCCTGCGGAGTCAACAGCATACAGGTTTGCAAAACTGGACGTGAAACATTATCCGCTTCAGGCTGCAACTGTGATGAAAGGAATAAAAGGCACAGGTGAGATATATTATACAAACTCAACATATCTGAATGCTTCCGCGTCCATAAACCCCATAGACAAGGTGAAGAACGAGGGTTTATTCCATCCAATGATTGATGCGGGTGCATTAAGCCATGTCTGGCTTGGTGAGTCAAAACCTGACCCTGATAGCATTGCAAACTTTGTGAGAAAGGTGTTCAAAAACACGCTCAACTCGCAGATAGCTTTTTCACCTGAATTTACGTCTTGTCTTAACTGCAGTAAAACTGTCAGAGGACTTTATGATACCTGCCCATACTGTTCCTCTGTAAACATTGAGGGTATAACAAGGGTCACTGGTTTTTTCTCAAAAATAGATAACTGGAACAAGGGAAAACTTGGGGAACTAAAGGAAAGACACAGAACTGAAGTTTTCACAATTCACAGGAAATAAAAGTTTCCTGCTCTCTCCAAATTTGCTTGCGCAAATTTGTCGAAAACATAGATAACACTTATTAATTCATAATACATTAAAGCATCTATGTTTGTGAAGCTGTTTTGGAAGCATGGATGCCAGAAATGCGTCACGGCAAAGGAGATATGCAAAAACAGTGGTTTAACTGTTAAGGAATATGATGTGGAGGGTGTTGATGGCATGGCTGAGGCAAGTTTTCATCAGGTAACAAGAACGCCATCAATTGTTTTGGTTGATGATGATGAAAATGAGATAAAAAAATGGGACTCCATACTCCTAGCAAAAAAAGAGTTAAAGGGAATGGTAAAATGAAGATTAAAGGGATGATAGAGGCATCATTCCTTGACTGGGATGGAAAAATTGTTACAACGCTTTTTGCGCCGGGATGCAATTTCAGGTGCAGGTACTGTCAGAACTGGGAACTTATTGAGCATCCAGAGAAGTTTGAGGAAGTAGATTTTGAGAGAATAAAAAAATTCCTGCTAAGTCACAAAGATTTTATTGATGGAGTCTGCGTAACTGGTGGTGAGCCAACAATCTATGAGGATTTACCAGATTTTATTAAAAAGATTAAAGAGTTGGGTTTCCTTGTAAAACTGGATACAAACGGAAGCAAACCAGGGATGATTAAAAAACTCATTGATGAAAAACTCGTTGACTACATTGCTATGGACATGAAGGCATCATTTGAAAAATATGATAGTGCATGCGGTGTAAAGGTCGACGTTGTGTCTATTAAAAGAAGCATAGAGATTATAATGAATTCTAAAATAGAGTATGAGTTCAGGACAACTGCTGTACCAGGCATAACAGATGAATCTGATGTTAAGAATATTGTTAAGGCTGTGAAAGGGGCAAAAAAATATGTGTTGCAGCAGTTTGTGCCTAAAAATGCTATGGATGAAAAACTGAGAAACATTACACCATACGAAAAGGACGTGTTTGAGAAAATGATGGAAAAAGCAAAAAAATATGTGAAAAATGCTGGGATGAGGGGTGTTTAACCCATTATTTTAAATACCCCAAAAACAATTAACAGGGGGATATGAGAGGAGAAAATGGGAGAGGATGAGATAGCCTTCCTGACCAAAGGTAGATTCCTTGTGCAGGCAAAAAAACATGAGGATGCACTTAAATGTTTTGATAAGGCTATAAAGCTCAACCCGAAATATGCTGAGGCCTACAATGAAAAAGGAAATACATTACTGCTTCTTGGAAAGGTTGATCAGGCAATCAAATGTTTTACAAAGGCAACAGAAATCAATGAGAAATACATAACGGCATGGAAAGGAAAAGAGGCGGCATTGCTTATGCAAAACAAGCAGGCTGAAGCAATTAGATGCTGCGACGCTATTCTAGAGATAGACCCTGAAAATGGGGAGGTATGGGTTACAAAAGGGTTTGTGCTTTCAGATATTCATAGGTTTGATGAGGCATTAAAATGTTTTGATAAAGCCATAGAAATCAATCCTGACTCCATTGATGCACTTAGCAAGAAAGGGGGTGTACTTCTAGCACTTGGCAGGTTTGATGATGAGAAAAAATGCAGGCAGAGAATAGAAAAAATAAAAAAAGAGGTTAGAATGAAAAAAATGAAAAGGATAATGAAAAAAATATGCCTTGTTGGCGACCCTGCTGTTGGAAAAACAAGCCTTATAAGAAGATATGTGTATGACACATTTGATGACAAGTACCTCTACACCATTGGTGCAAAAATCACAAAAAAGGTTATGAATATAAAATACCTCATGCATGATGTAAATCTTACATTGATGATATGGGATATTGAAGGCCAGAAAGGTATTGGTAAAGCGCATTCAGTATACTACAGAGGCGCAGAGGCAGCTATTGTCGTATGTGATGTTACAATGAAAGAAACACTTGAAAATATCCCAAGCTGGGGAGACGCTGTTTTTAAGGTTACAGGAGAGATCCCATTGGTTTTTCTTGCAAACAAAATAGACTTACCTAACAGGGCTTTTGATGAAGAAGAAATAAAAAATATTGCATCAGAATTTAATGCGCAGTACCTTTTCACCTCTGCGAAGACAGGGGAAAATGTTGAGAATGCTTTTATTACTGTCAGTAAATTATTGATGGAGTGAGAATATGGATGTGTATGAGGCAATAAAGAACAGGAAAAGCATAAGGAAATACAAACCAACACCGATACCTGAAGAGAAACTGAAAAATATTTTGAATGCCATGAGGCTTGCGCCCTCGGCAAAAAATTTGCAGCCCTGGAAGTTCGTTGTTGTGAGGGATGAGGAAATTAAAAGAAAACTCATACCAGCGTGCAACAACCAGAAATTCATTGCTGAGGCGCCAATCATAATTGCTGGGTGTGCCCTTGAGGATGAATGCTTTGCATACATGGGGGGCTACATGGGCTCTTGGACTGTTGACCTGGCTATAGCATTTGATCATCTTATGCTTTCAGCAGCCTCTGAAGGGCTGGGCACCTGTTGGATTGGCAGTTTCAAGGAGGAAAAAGTCAAAGAAGTCTTGGAAATACCAAAAAATGTGAGGGTTGTAGGATTAACACCGATAGGATTTCCTGATGAAAACCCTGATAGAAGACCAAGGAAGAACCTTGATGAAATTGTATGCTATGACAAATACAGATAAATACCCGTAATATGTTTTACCATTTATGAAACTATTATTCATTCATTCAGATTACCTTGAGTATGAGGCAAAAGAAAAATTAAGGTTTGCTGAGGAGGTAAAGGAAAAAAAGCACAGGATTGAGGAATGTCTTGTTGTTTTCACCGCTGTTGAAAAAAACGACGAAAAAAATCCAGATGACGTTGTTAAAAACGCTGTTAGGGAAATAAAAGATGTTTCAGGCAAAGTAAAAACAAAAAGGGTTGTGATTTATCCCTATGCGCATCTGTCGTCCTCTCTTGCATCACCCGAAAATGCTAAAAGCATTTTAACAAAAATGGAGGAATCACTAAAGGGTTATAGTGTTGTCAGGGCCCCATTCGGCTGGTATAAATCATTCAAAATCAGTTGCAAAGGCCATCCTTTATCTGAGCTTTCAAGAATTGTTACATCTGAAGAAAAAGTAACAAGGGAGGAGGTTGTGAGTAAAATAAAAAGTGACTACTACATTCTCACACCTGATGGAAAAGAAACAAGAATTGATCTTGAAAATCCTGATGATGAAAAGATACCTGAACAGGCATTAAAAAAATATATTCAGGCTGAGATTAAACCATCATCAAAGGAGCCGCCGTCCATAAAGACCATGCAGAGACTTGAACTTGTGGACTATGAAATAGCCTCCGACCCTGGACATTTCAGGTTTTACCCGAAAGGCGCGCTTGTTTTCAACCTTCTTAAAAAATGGGCTGATAAAACAGCTGAAAAACTTGGATGCATGGAAATTGAGACGCCAATACTTTATGACTGGGCACAGGAGGACATAAAGGCTCAAACAAAATCATTCCATTCCAGGCATTACACTGTTAAAACACCTGAGGAAAAAAGAGATTTTATTTTACGATTTGCTGGTGATTTTGGTTTGTTCAGAATGATGAAGGATGCAAAAATCAGTTACAAGTCACTTCCTTTCAGAATGTATGAGCTCACAAACAGTTTCAGATACGAGCAGAGGGGGGAACTTTCAGGTTTAAAAAGACTCAGGGCTTTTCATATGCCTGATATTCATTCATTTACAAGAGACCTGGAGCAGGGATGGGATGAGTTCATAGCATTGTACAAAAACTATGCTGATTTAGCAGATGATACAGGTGCCGAGTATGCTGTTGTTTTCAGGGTTGTGAAGGAATACTATGAAGAATACAAAAACAAAATTGTTGAGCTTTTGAAATACTCGAAAAAACCTGCGCTGATTGAGGTTTTATCCGGTAAAAAGCATTACTGGGTTGCAAAACACGAGTTCCAGGGCATAGACAGTGTTGGGGGGAATGTTCAGCTTTCAACAATCCAGCTTGATATTGAGGATGCTGAAAGATACGGCATAGTATATTCTGACAATGACGGGAAAAAGAAAGGATGCATAATATGTCATTCATCAATAGGATCAATTGAAAGATGGATTTACACAATACTTGAAAACGCCTTGAAAATGGAAAAACCAGAGCTTCCATTCTGGCTTGCACCAACACAGGTAAGAATTATCCCTGTTTCAGACGAATTTTTGGAGGACTGCAAAAAAATCACAGACCAGATGAATGCAAGAATAGACATTGATGACAGGGATGAAAAGCTCGGTAAAAAAATCAGGGATGCAGAAATGGAATGGATACCTATGATTGTTGTTTATGGTGAAAAAGAAAAAAAATCAAAAACACTTCCTGTGAGAAAAAGAATTGGTGAGATGAAAAATTATTCTATTGAGGAACTGAAAAAAGAGGTTGAAAAACAACTAAAGGATTATCCCTATGCGCCTCTGCCCCTTCCGAGAATGCTGAGTAAAAGGATAGGGTTTAGAGGATAATTTATTTTATTAGTTGTAAAAATTCTTCTCTTCTTAAGCCAGCCTGTCTCAATATGGATTTTAGTGTTCCAACAGCAATCTCATTGTGTTTAGGGACTATCGCAATTCTTGTCTCAAATGAGTTTTTCTTTTTCAACCTAATATTACGGAAAACGCTTTCAGCGTTTTCCTAATATATTACGGAATTTGCTTGCAAATTCCTAATATCTTAGGAAAAAAACCTTTTGGTTTTTTTCCGTAAGATTTCAGGAAAAGCCCTTGGCTTTTCCGTGAAATGCCTACATATCTCTTTTTTGGAATCCCTTCCATTTGGCCTGTAGGACAACCCTGCCATTTTCCACAGGTCAATAATTATGTCATAATCATCCTGTGTTAGTGTTTTTATTTCCATTAACGATCCTAGGGTTTAACAGGGAATATTGGCAAAACAGTTTTCTCATGCGCTTCATTCAAAACCTCAGCAAGTGCAAGATAAACCGCAGAAAAACCGCATATTATTCCCTCATATCCTGCTATTTTTGTGAGCTCAGGTATAAACTGCGCACCTGATAGAAGGAAGAAAAGTATTGCCAGGCTCATGAATACAAACTGCAAAGCCCTGTTTGTTTTCAGTGTTGCGAAGAACATAATGAATGTAAACAAACCCCACATGAAAAAATATGATGCCATCGCAGTTTCCTCAGAAGCAGTGGTTAAACCCCTATATGGCAGGAGGATAAGCGCTACAAGGCTCAGCCAGAACAGCCCATAAGAGCAAAAGGCTGTTGTAGCAAAAGTGTTTCCTTTCCTGAACTCTAGTATTCCTGCAAAAATCTGTGCAAGACCTCCGTAGAATATTCCCATGGCAAGAATCATGCTGCCAAGAGCAAAAAACCCTGCATTATGCAGATTCAACAACACCGTTGTCATCCCAAAGCCCATTAAACCAAGAGGCGCTGCATTTCCTACTTTCATTTAAGTCACCAGAATAGGTATAGACATACTGTATTAAAAATATTTCTTTGAGTGTAATGCAAACTTCATAAAAACATGGGGTGATGAAATATATTCTGGGACAACAGTGAAAATTGACGACTAACACTAAAAACCAATTTTTCTTATCAATATCTCTTTCCACTCAGTTTTTCAATTTCCTTTTCAGCCTTCTCCATCAGCTCCCTGCTTCCAAGTTTCTTGCATACTTCTAATGTTTTCTGAAAACATTTTAATGCATTTCCCCTGTCTCCTTTTTCTTTGTGCATGAGCGCGTACTGCATGTAATTCTGGGAGAGCATGTCTAAATCATGCGCTTCCTCTGCTGTCTGGATTCCTTTTCTGAAATGCTCCTCTGATTTTTCCCATTCCTTTCTGCATTTGTATGCGGTGCCGTAAACCATGTGTGTGTTTGCAATCATGTGCTTCTCACCTATTTTTTCAAATATTTCCATTGACTTTTTAGAGTAGTTTAATGCCTTTTCTATTTTCCCTGTTTTGATAAGGTCCTCTGCAGCATCTGACAGCGCATAGCCGTTAAGTCTGAGCTCACCGGTTGTTTTTGATAATTCAGCAGCCTTCTCATAGCAGGCGATTGCTTTTTCTGATTCGCCTTTTTTTGTGTACACCGCGCCAGTGTTTATCATAGCCCTCAAAACCATGGGCTTGTTGTTCATTTCCTCAAAATATTTCAGACTTTTTTCATAGTTTTCAACAGCATCCTCATACCTTCCAAGATACCAGTAAACCGTTCCAATGTCCATTCTGATGTGCGCAATAAATGAAGGCTCATTAATGTTCAGGCTCTGTTTAAGCCACATCAATGCCTCATTGTATTTACCTGCCCTGCAGTAAACCATTCCTATTCCTCTTTTTGCCTCAGCCGTGCCCACAATGTCTTTCATTTTTTCAGAAACCCGCATGCCTGCGTTGTAGTATTCCAATGATTTTTTCCATTCCTCCCTTATAGCATAAATTTCACCAATGGCCAGGTATGCCCCTCCTAAAAGTTTTTTGTCATCCGAGCTGACGCAGAGCGCTATCAGTTTTTCATACGTCTCTATTGATTTATCAAATTCCCCAACCGTGAAGTATACCCGCCCTAGCTTGCTCAAAAGTCCTGTTTTTTCAGAGGTTTTTCCATCAAGTTTTTCAACCGAGTTTAACGCTGTTTCATAGTATTTCATTGCCTCATTTGGAGCAAATAATGAGACTGCCCTGTCCCCGGCAGATTCAGAGTAGTGCAGTGCCTTTTCATATTCCCTGGCTTTTGAGAAATGGTATGCAAGAACACCAAGGTTTTTCTCCATGCAGGATTCAAGTGCGTCCCCAGCCCTTTTATGCAGCAGATCTGCTCTTTTTTCACTCAACCCAGCACACACCACCTCTTTTATTATAGGAGGATTAAAATAGTAAAGCCCGGAAATAGTAGGGTCCTCATATATTATTCTGAAGTTAATCAAAGATTCCAGTGTTCCAACAAGTTTTTCCTCATCAATACCTGATGCATCTCGCAGTGTATCATAGGAGAATTTGCTACCTATTACTGCAGCATATGATAATAAATTCCTGCTCGCTTCCTCTAAGCGTCCGATTCTCCTGTTAATCAAATCCGTTATTGTATCAGGCATTTTTTGCATTTTATCAGGTGACAGGCTCTTAACTTCAGGTGGGAAGGACTTAATGATTTCTTCAATAAATAATGGGTTACCATTTGTTTTATCGTAAATAAAATCTATGAAATCATCGGGTACATCCTTGTCAGTTATAGAGCCTATCATTTCTTTCATATCATCTACATTAAGTCTTTTTACTTCTATGGTATGGTACAAACGCTCGGCATCCATCCTCTCCAGAGTCTCAGAAAGCGGGTTATCAACATTTACTATCTCCTCAGGCCTGTATGCGCCTATGAGCATGATTCTGCTGCTCTTAATGTTTCTTGAAAGGTAGTGAAGAAGATGCAGTGATGAAACATCAGCATACTGCAGGTCATCTATAAACAGTATTAATGGTTTTTCCTCAGCCATTTTTACGACAACATTGTAAAAAACTTCAAACATTCTTTCCCTTCCGGTTTGAACATCCTTTGTTTTTGAAACAGAGCCTGACAGCAAACCCAGTGGTAAAATCTCGGATATTTCTCCTGCGGATAAAATATCATTGATTGCCTGGGCACTTCCAGATTTTTTTATTTCATCAACATATGCTCTGAGTATTTCCTTAAACGGAAGATAGGGTGTTAGTTTCTCGGCATAAAGAGCTCTGCCATTCAAAAATCTTACATTGCGCAGGATAGCATATTTTTTCATCTCATTAACAAGCCTGGTTTTTCCAGCGCCAAGCTCCCCGCTTACCATTACAGTGTTTCCATTGTAATTGAGCATAAGCCCCAGATATTTTTTTAGTTCCACAAGTTCGTTTCCTCTTCCCACAA
>Ga0210031_1001112_pt1 | contig 16100 bp, 14 predicted proteins | sample CryGeyCG2014_080_FD_185455 | JGI IMG/M metagenome (GOLD analysis project Ga0210031, IMG submission 185455) | Groundwater microbial communities from aquifer - Crystal Geyser CG03_land_8/20/14_0.80 (SPAdes) (version 2) | ecosystem: Environmental > Aquatic > Deep subsurface > Groundwater | place... | reverse complement strand
AAAAACCAGAGTTTGTGGAGCGTCTTTCGAACGAAATCCCTTTTTATGAAATGCGTCATTTAGTCAAGCCGGGAATCACCGGCTGGGCTCAACTTCACAATCCCAATGCCGGCCCGACTTTTAAGGAAACTATGGAAAAACTCCAATATGATTTATATTATGTGAAAAACCGTTCGGTTTTTCTTGATTTATCAATCGCCTTAAAAACTTTGCGCATCTTAATCTCCGGCGCCGGAAAATAATAAAAGTATAGAAGTCCGACTTCTATAATAAATCCCGACTTATGTCGGGATTTTATTTTTGAACTCAAAACGAAATTTATAGAAGTCGGACTTCTATAAATTCTATTTCTGTGCCTTTCAACATCGTTCTGAAATTCTAACCACGCCTCTGATCAACCGGCCTTCTTCCAAATCTTTAAGGCCTTGGTTAATCTGATCAAAAGAATAAACTTCGGTAATTAATTTTTCAATCGGGAAATTTCCTTTCAAATATTCCGAAGCATAGAAAGGAATATCCTGATCCAAGAAGCATTCGCCACCCCAGGTGCCGCGCAGTTTTTTGCCTTTGACCAGTTCAAAAGGATCAATAGAAATCTTTTCTCCGGGTTCTAAATTGCCGGCAATTATTGCCGTACCAGTATTCTTCAAACAATTAAAGGCCTCCTCCATCGCCCGTTTGTTTCCACTACATTCTATGGCAAAATCAAAATGCCTGTTGGATTCTGACGAAATGAATTCCGAAAATTCTTGAGCTTTAATGTTTAAACCCAATTCTCCCAGCCAAAGTAATTTCCACTCCTTCAAGTCAACCCCAACACAACTTAAACCTAATGACCTCGCTCTTAGCAAAGCGCTGGCGCCGATGCCGCCTATTCCCAAAACTGCTAATTTCTGGCCGGGTTTTGCGTCTAATCTATCAACAATCCCAGCGCCGGTCGGCACCGCGCAACCCAAAAGCGCTGCCGCAGCCGGCTCAACACTTTTGGGAACTTTAACCAGCCGGTTCTCAGATATCACCGCGAAACCGCAAAATGTCGCGACAGCTCCGGCATTTACAACACTGCCGTCACTCGTACGATATTTCACCATTGAAACATCTAATCCTTCACCTTTAATCCAGCTGCAAACAACATAATCATCAGGTTTGACTTTTTTAACATTTTTACCGACTTCAACAACAACTCCCGAGGCCTCATGACCCAAAAGGTGAGGCATAAATTCTTTGCCTTTTCTGCCGGCAATTTCATTCAACTGACTGCGACACAAACCGCTGGTGAGTATTTCCACCAGAATCTGACCCGGCGCCAATTTGGGAATTTCCAATTCCTCAATTACTAAAGGGCCTCCCACGCTTCTCAAAACTGCCGCTTTTGTTTTCATTTCGCGCGCACCTCCTATGGAATAAACCAGTAATAGTCGCCGGTGTAGCCGACTTCGGCAAAGACTTTTAGCCATTCGGTCACGCTCAAAATTGTCTTACCGGTGATGTTCCATTTACGCATCCGATCTTCTTCCCGCTGATTCCGAAAAGAATCTAAAACCAAAAAAGCATTTTTTTTCTTAACTCGTTCAATCTCCGTGATTGCTTGCTTACATTCTTCAATTTCCAGATTATGGACCGTGTTAATGGAAATCACCAAGTCAAAAGATTTGTCGGGGAAAGGCAGGTCTTTGGCATTGGCCACTTGCACAAACGGCCTGACATCATCCATCGCATTCTCTATCGCATATTCCGAGACATCAATACCGGCCACTTTAATACCGGGAATCACCTGCCTAAAATCATGCAGCATAAATCCCTTGGCGCAGCCGACATCCAAAACATTGCTTTCGGAAGTGAGTTCATAATAATCTCTAAATTTTTCAACCACGCTAATCCAGCGACCGTCGTAAATATAGCCGCCATAACCCCATAATCTGTCGCCGTCAAAAAACTCCCTGCCAAACTGGCAAGCCATCTCCCGCTGTTCGCTGGTTAAATTTCTAAAACGCCACTCGACATCTCTCTTGGGATTAGGATAAACATCCAGAAGATTTATTTCAGCCATTTTTATCCTCCTTTACTTTATTTATTCTTTATGAATATATTCTAAAGGCTGCTCCAATATCTCTTCCCAATTCTCATCAATCCACTGAATTACCTCATCAATGCCACTATGAAGTTCAATCCGGGGCTGCCAGAGGAGTTCTTCTTTTGCCTTAGAACAATCCAAATCAATCATAGGGTCTTGGTCCGCCCTGTCTTCGGTAATTTCGGTTGACATTTCGAAGTTGTGATTCATTTTTTGGCAAATCAATTTTACCAAATCCCTTATTTCCATTGTATTCCCGCTGGAAAAGTGATACGCCTCCCCCGCCCTGCCCTTAAGAATAACTCGATGGATTCCATCACAGACATCCTCTATATGGATGAAACTTCTTTGGGCTTTTCCTCCGCTATGGAGTGGAATTTTAAGACCTTTTTTCAAAAAAATAATCGTTCTCGGAATTATTCTGTACAGTTGCTGGTGAATGCCGTACACATTAACCGACCTGATAAAAGAAGCCGGAAACCTAAATTTCTTAAACATTGCCATCAGGAACAAGTCGCCAGCCACCTTGGAAACCGCGTATGGCGTTGAAGGATTGTAACAATTAGAATCCTCCTGATAACTGCGGCAAAGTCCGTAAATTTCCGGCGTTGAAATCTGTATATACCTTTCAAGGTAATCCTTATTTTTAAGATTAAAAGCAAGGTTGGAAATTCCAATCACATTGGTTGTGAGCCAATGCATCGGATTAGACCAGCTGTACTGAACATTGCCCTGGGCCGCAAAATTAACAATAATTTCCGGCTTTTCCCTGTCTAATAATTGGACAATTTCCGGAAGCTGGGTGTTAATGTTTAACCGGGAAAATCTAAATCGGGGCGATCTTTTTTTCTTGTAAAGATACGGTAAAAACAAAGAGGGATATTCCGGCGACCGACTTATACCAATTATTTCCCAATCAGTATTTTTCAGAAAAAAATCTACTAAGTGGCTGCCGGAAAAAGAATTACTGCCTACAATCGCAACTTTCTCTGCCATTTTAAACCTCCTTTCTAAACATTGTTTCCATTGAAAAATATTTTTATACATTTTTCAGCGGTTTCTTCCAGTTCTTCCTGTAGCTCTTGCGAGCGGGGAAAAGGAATTTCAAAGTTAGGCGCGGGTTTTTCAGCAAATGCCTGCCAGTAATCCGTTTTATACGTCCCGTTGGCCATCAACTGATGATAATATTTTGTATTTGCCGATGGATACAAGATGTTAAAAAACGGGTACTTGACCCCCAAATCCTTAATCCTATACGGAAGCTCCTGACGATACTCCCTGGTTTCCATAGGCGCTCCGATAACAAAATAGGCGACAATTTCAATGCCGTATTCGTTGCATGTCCTGCAAAATTCTTCGCTTGTTTCAATGGTTATTCTCTTATTCATCCATTTGAGCACCTCCGGATCCAAACTTTCTATTCCGACATGCAGCCGGATGCACCCGGCTGATCGCAGGGCCTCTGCCGTCACCTCATCCAACACAGCCCTTCCTCTGCCGCTCCATTGAAACTTCAACCCCCTGTTTTTAATCTCCTCGCATATTTTTATAACTCTGCCGCGATTAGTGTTAAAACAGTCGTCAAGAATATGAATGGAGTTCGCGCCGCAAGACAAAAGATGCTCCATTTCATCAACAACTCTCTGGGGAGATAAAAAACGGAATTCCTTATCCTGAACGTCGCAAAAAACACACCTAAATGGGCACCCCTTAGAACTCATCATCGCCAGACGCCTCAAACTTCTTTGTTTGAATAGCGTTTTTTGCGTGTCTTCCCCACTCAACATATAATCTTCTAACTCAAATCCGGGAAATTCTCTTTTAATGAAAGGCAAGGTATCAATATTCTTAATATAATCCTCGTAAATACCCTCCTTACATCCGCTATTAAGCCACTCATTGAAATTCCGGTCGCCATCATGTTTGAATATCGCATCGGCTCCCAAATTCATCGTCTCTTTGGCGTAATGCGTAACATGCGGGCCACCAACTACCTTTATGGGAACATTAGCTCGTCTGAGAATCTCGCTCATTGCAAATGCTTTTCTGGTAACCGCGCTGATTCCGAGAACATCAGGCGCAAATTCATTAATCTTTCTTACGGTTTCATCAATGGAAAGATCCCAGCTATCGGCATCCAATATCCGAATCTCGTGGCCTGCCGATATGCTTGTGGCGACCGCCAATATTCCGAGCGGAATGTAACGCACTGGATTTGAAGAATAAAACGACGGCGTGGTGAAATCTTTTGTTTGACCTTTCTTCGGAAGAGTCATTAACATCACTTTCATATTTTCCCTCCTATCTCCTGAAATACGCATTCTTTGATTTTCCTTAATTTTTTAAATTTTAAAGGTTCTTTTTTTTCTTTTTATACTACACCAAATTCCTAAAACTTGTCAACCTCGATTTTGTCAAAGTAAAATAACACGTTTTTTTAAAATCTGGACTTCCCAAAAAAGAGTTAAAAACGTTTTGAAAACACTGACAATGTTTTTGAGCCGAAAAGCTTTGGTTGCCCCCCTTTCGCGCACTCTGTTTATCATCGGCACCTCAATAAAATTCGCGCCGGACTTTAAAAGCTTAACCAGTATTTCGGTCATATACGCGAATCCGTTGGTGGAAACTTTAACTTTTTTAACCATCGCCGTTTTAAAATAGCACATCCCATTGTAATAGCGTATTTTTAATCCAAAGGCCGTGTTTATTATCATAACGTAAGTTCTTGAAAGGAAACGCCTGCCCCAAGGACGGACTTCGGGATTTTGTATAAAGGGCGCGACAATATCCGCCTTTCCTATAGCCTGAAAAATGTTATCCAGCGCTTCGGGAGCGGTTTCGTTATCGCCCGGAACAAACCCGACATACTCTTTGATTGCCAATTGGAATCCTCTGGCAATGTTAAAACCGAGGTTCATATTTTTGGGATTGTGAATTACTCTAATTTGGGAAATTTGCTTTGCTAACTTATCGGCTATTTCGCCGGTTTTATCGGTTGAAGCGTCGTCAAAAATTATAATTTCAAAATCGGAAACCATGTTATTTTCCAAGCGCTCCAAAATCGAATCAACCGTCGGTTTTAATTTCGCTTCCTCATTATACGCTGGAACAATTATTGAAACAGATTTATTCATACGAGTCATTCTAATATAAAAAAACCCGCATCGCAATGCGGGCTGATATTCTTTAATTTTTTCCGACCATTTCTTCAACGGTCTGAACTATCATTTCTGGGTTGGGGTGATACAACGGCTCCAAATATTGGCTGGCTGGGCAAGGCGCGTCAGGCAAAGTGATTCGCCGCGGCGCACTTTTTAAATATCCATGCGCCCGCTCAGCGATCAACGCAACAATCTCTGAAGAAATGCTGCAGGATTTCCAACCCGTATCAACCACCAAAAGGCGGCCGGTTTTCCTAATCGACTGAACAATCGGATTAACATCAATCGGTCTTAGCCAGCGCAAATCAATTATCTCCAGAAAAATCCCCTGCTGCACCAATTCATCTCGCGCTTTCATCGCGTCTAAAAGGGTAATTGAAACCGTCACAACAGTAAGATGCTTGCCCCGACGCGCGATTTTTGCTGTTAGCGGGGTTTCATAATACCCTTCCGGAACTTGACCCGTCTGCTCGTATAACGGGTTATGACGATGTTCCAGTATAATTACCGGATCATCGTCAAAAATCGCCCTTAAGAGCATTCCTTTAGCATCCGCGGCCGTAGCCGGCATTCCGACTTTAACACCCGGAAAATGGGCAAAAATGGACTGCAGACTGTGGCTATGCGTTACTCCTTCGCCAGGACGGCGAGCAATAAAGCTCAAAATGGTCAGCGGAACCCTGTGGCGGCCACCGGAAACGTATCGCAACTGGGCCGCTTGGTTAAACATTTGATCCATCGCAAGCAACATAAAGTCGTCTCGCTGGTGAATTAAAACCGGTCTCATTCCGTTCAGCGCGGCGCCGATGCAAAATCCGGTCAAGCCATTTTCGGAAAGTGGCGTATCAATAACCCTATTGGGAAATTTTCTGATAGCCGGCAAGCATTGGCCGCCGATACCATTAATGTTATCGGCGCCTTCGCCGATAAGAAATACATTTCTATCTTTTTCCATTGCCATCAATAATGCTTCGGCCGAGGCGTCTTTATAAGTCATATTTTTCGTTTTCATCATCCCACCTCCGATAGCAAATCTTCTTTTGGCGGCGGCGGACTGTTAAACGCGAACTTTTCCGCCTCGTCGATTTCCACTCTAATAGTATCCTCAATTTTAATAATTTCTGATTGCAATTTTGAGGCGCCAATGCGTTTGATAAGGACTTTTTCAAGCTGCTTCAGCGGGGATTTTTCCATCCATTTTTCCCCTTCTTCTCGACTGCGATAGCCAAGGTGCCAATCTTCACCTACCCCCCAGTGTTCCCGAAGCCGATATGTGCAGGCTTCGATAAAACAGGGTTGGCCTTTTCTGACCAATTCAACTTTCGCTTTGGCAACTTTCATCACCTGCAAAACATTATTCCCATTATTGATGCGACGCGCGTTTATGTAATGCGGGTTAACGCGCGCGGCAATGTTTTCCGACGGCTGACGCTGTAAGATATGGGAATGGGTAGCGTAAAGATTATTTTCACAAACAAACAAAACGGGCAAATGATGTACCGCCGCAAAATTAATGCTTTCCCAAAAAATTCCCTCTTCCACGGCGCCATCTCCAAAAAACGCAACGGCAATTTTATTTTCGCGTTTCATTTTGAAAGAAAGCGCCAAGCCGACCGCGAAAGAAATACTAGTAGCAACAAGCGGCGCCGAAACAACATGGCCGGCTTCGTCATCAAAAAGATGCATCGTGCCGCCTTTTCCTTTGCAACAACCTGTGGCTTTGCCTAAAATTTCGGCGAACATTCTTTTCAAATCTCCGCCCTTGGTAAGATAATGGGCATGACAACGGTGACCCGAAACGATTTTGTCTTCGGGCTTCAAAGCCGCCATAATTCCAACGGCCACAGCTTCCTGTCCGATTGAAAGATGAACCGGCGCGTTTATCAACTTTTTATTGCACCAATCGGTCAATCTTTCTTCAATCATTCTTATTCTCAACATCTCAAAATACAACTTTTTCAAAAGATTCTTATCTCTCGAACTCTTATCCAACATATCTATCCCTCCTCCAAAAGAATTTATTAAATTTTTAAAGAAATTTCGAGCGCTTAAAGATTAATATAAAATATAACTTTCGTCAAGTTAAAGAGGTCTCGTCAGAGACCCCTTATTTTAAATAAAATTTACATGCGGAGGAGGATTTTTAAGATTGTGCAGGAATCTATTGCATTCATCCATCCGGCAGTTTTTGCGGCAACTTGAAATATCAAATTCTTGCATTAATTTCCAATTCTCTTTCCTCTCTTCGCCTTCCCATATTTCCTGAAAACTCTTTTTGTAGATATTCCCAAGCAAAAAGTTTTTGTCATTAAGAAACATTGAACAAGAATACACATCTCCACTTGCAGTTATATACGCCCAAAAGAACGGCACTGAATAACATTTGGGATAGGGCTTTAAAGCTTCCTCAAGTTTGATGACAGTATGTTCGCGAATAACTACCTGGAAATTTCGGCTATCAAATTTTTCCAAATCTTTTTCAAGCGCCTCTATATCATCATAATTGTAAATCAACTTTTCATACTGCCTTGTACGGCTTTGGGGATGCTGGGAATGCGGTTTTACAACAAAATAATCACATCCCACATCTCTTAATTTCTTTGCCAGTATTTCGACTTCTTTTATGTTCTCCGGCAAAAGAAGCATCTGGGCGCCAATAGTGCAGGAATATTTATTTTTATCCCTGATTTTAACCGCCCTTTTGATATTTTCTAACACAAGAAAAAAATGTTTCTCAGGCGCTCGATGAATTTTAGAATAAGTTTTTGCTTCACCTGCGTTTATACTCACCTTTATCCAAGTAATTGATCCGAGAGCTTTTTGGCAAAATACTTCCGTAAGGAGAGTAGCATTGGTGGTAAACGCAGTATCAATTCCGACGTTTTTAGTGTAAACGGTAATCTCTGATATTCTTTTATGAAGTAGTGGTTCGCCTTCACCGGCAAACATTATACTTTTTACGCCCATTTTAGCCATTTCTAAAATGTAACCTTTAAAAACATCCACATCCAGAAATTTCTTTTGATAATCCATAAAATCAAGGCTGCAAAATATACAGCGATGATTACAGACTCCGCTTGGAGAAATTTCAAGATAAATTGGATAAACCTTTTTTGCTTCTTTCCAATTATTTTCTGCCTCAAGCCATTTGGCAACTCTTTCTGGATGATAATTAAGTTTATGAGAATCCATTTTGAATGTATCCACCTTTAAGATTTTCTTAGACATATTTTCCTCCTTATTAGGTTTTTAAAGACCAAAAGTTATACCAAACTCTAATAAAAAACGGAGTTGTTGTCAACTCCGTAATATAACTCGGTTTAGATTATTTTAGCAACGCCGTAATAAACTTATAAAATGGTACTGCCTCAATCGAGGACTTATTGCCCAAAAATCCCACCGCCAAAGCACCAGCGGCATTACCTATAAAAGCAACCAAATCCATGGGGAATCCTTTGGCCACACAAGGCGCGGTAAGAGCCAGAAATGCGTCGCCCGCTCCGGTAGTGTCAACAACCTTTTGCGACAAAACCGGCGCCTCGAAGAAACTACGTTTTCTAACATCATAAGTTGTAACGCCAAGATGTCCCCTTGTCACAGAAATACCGCCGGGCAAAGATACCCTTCTGGATAGTTGTTTTATTAAAGAATTAATTTCACCGTAGCTATCATAGAAAGCCAAACGCAACTCTCTGTCGTCCAAACAAAAATAATTGGCTCTCCGATATTTGGTAATCGAATTAAATCCCATATTGGCGGCGTTAGTTTGAGCATTTACCGCCAAAAACTTTTCTTGACTACAGATAAATTCTATAAGATCGGGCGTAAGTAGCCCGTGTCCGTAATCCAAGACCAAAATCAAATCATAATGCTCTGATTTGAGAAAAATATCGGTTAAATGGGTCTTGATTTGTCTTTCTAATTCCGGCGATGGTTTGTCATCAATAACATATTCTTCAAACATTTTGGATAAAAATGCCGAGTCAACAAAGCGTTTTTTAACAATAGTCGGAGCTTTGTCATAATAAAACAAATTAGGATTAACATTGGGTTTCAGATGAGACCGGACAAACTCTTCTTTCCCATCATTGCCAATGGCTGTTATGACATCAACGCTGCCGCAAAAGCTTGCCAAGTGATTAGCGCAAGCCAGAATGCCGCCGGCATGAGTTTCCTCACTGAGAAATCTGGCGGCAATATGACTGCCTTTTGGCGGTTTGCCAACCATCGGAGCCATAAAAGCGTACTTATCCAAAATTGCTTCGCCAATCGTTAAGACTCTCACATTTTTTAATCCTTTGAGCTTTTCAATAATCTCATCCGCAGAGTGCTTTTTTCGAAAAGATTTCATAAACGTCTGAACAGGTTCCGGATATACTTCAAAATATTCATTCAGAAGCGAGCTAGAACTGAAAGTAATATCATCAGTAAAATGAATTTCCCCGCCGACTAATTCAACAGCTTCTTTTTCAAGAGAAATCCCGCGGGTCTCGTCTTTCCCGAGGTCAGCGTAATCTTGACCTTTAACATAAACATTGGGTTTAAGTCTTTTTATGGTCTCAACCGCCGTAGGCCAAAGATTAATAGCCGCGTAATCAACAGATTCAAGCGCCGCAATAGATTCGGCCCTAAGCGCTTCTGAAAAAACCGGGCGGCCGGGACCTTTATTAACATACTTATCCGGCGTAATAGTAACCACCAAAGTATCGCCTAAGGCCTTAGCCGCGTGAAAGTGGCGAATATGGCCCGGGTGTATTAAATCAAATACGCCGTGGCAGTGAATAACTTTTTTACCACCACGTCTCAACTCTTCTAATATCGCGGCAAGTTCATCAAGGGTTTTAATTTTCTGACTTAAAGCCATTTTCATCATCTCCTTTCATACTCTATTTCTATTTTTAAAGTTCAACCCATTCGACATGCTCATTCTTATAGAAAAACCCTATACTAAAAGAAAACGAGCGTCAAGCGCTCGTTGTTTCTTATACGGCTCAAATAAAATTTACATGCAGAGGCAGTTCTCCTTTCATATTTCTTAACACTGCCTTTCCGTTCTTCAAATCCCACAAAAATTCGTTTGCTTTGTGTTGAAGGCACAACGATCCGCACATTGTTCTGGCGTCAAATTTTTCCGAACTGATAAGATTAATTACCTCCCAGTATCTCTCACTCTGCCATATTTTCTTAAAAGAAGCGTCCGCAATATTTCCTATGTGGTATTTTTTGTATTTTCTATTGAACAGCATGCCGCAAGGAGCAACCAAACCAGAACCGGAAAACTGCATAATGAAAGCCGGCCCATAACATCGAGAGTATCTTCTCTCGCCCCTGCTCAAAATTTTGGACCATTTAGCTTTAACAAGATAATTACTTTCTGAATAAGACTCGGCCTTTTTCAACAATTTAGTCAATCCGAAATATTTTAAATAATCAATCCCCAGAGCATGATTCTCGTCATCGCTGCAATGTTTGATTACAAAGTAATCCACGCCCAATTCTTTACCGAGTTTTGCCAAAGGAATTATTTGGTTCTTAAAACCAGGCAAAAGAACCATTTGCAAGCCAAGAGTAACATTAAGATTCTTTTTCTTTTTAATTTCTACGCATTTTCTGACATTGTCGCAAACTTTAAAAAAACACTCTTCTTTGCACCCCATTATTTGCGCATAACGAGAGGGCTCCGCGGCAGAAATATTGAAACGAAGATAAGTGAGACAAGCAAGAATCTCTTCTAAATTTTCATCTTTCAGCAGATAGCCGTTAGTCCCTAGCGCCATATCAAGGCCATTTGCCTTGCCGCGCAAAATGGCATCATATAAGTGGGGAGAGCAAGTGCTTTCGCCGTCGCTTACAAAACTGATTGCTTTAACGCCAATTTCGGCCGCGTCATCAAGAAAACGAAAAATAACATCTTTGGTTATTTTCTTCTCGTCATTTGCCTGCAACTGACCATAACAATAGATGCATCGATAAGTGCATCTTCTTGTCAAAGCGCAATCAATGGTAATCGGCGCTATTTTCTCGCCCCTAAGCCACGCTTCAACTCTCTCTCTATGCCACCATAATTTATGGCCGTCTAAAATCATTCTATTCATAGAAATCAACCTCCTTTTTTAAAGTCCTTCTCTCAAGTTGTAAAAAATCCGAAATACAATGAAGCAATGTCTGGTGAGCTAATTCCACAAATCCATAGTGACTTGAAGGAACATAAAAGTTGAGACGGCCAGCCTTCCGCAATGGATTACTAACGTCAAAACCAGAAAAGGTGATAACCTGGCAATTTTTCTGCTTAGCCGCTTCACAGGCTTTAAGAATATTTTGAGATTTTCCTGAACTGGAAATGGCGAAAAGAATATCGTTTTTGTCAGCGAAAATTTCAATGGGCTTTGCGAAGACATTTTCGTAACCATAGTCATTTGACATGCACGTCAACAATGCGGGATTCATTAAATCCGCGGTTCGCAAGCCGGCATTGGTATAATCAACAAGGACGTGCATGGCAATCGCGGCTGAGCCGCCATTGCCAATAATTATAACTTTCTTTCCATTTCTGTGGTTTTTCAAAAGACTGGCAATAATGTTTTCAACTGCTTCATTTAACGACGGATTTTCTCTCTTAGAAGAACGCCGGGTGACTATCGTTTTGGATAAAACCTCAAAAAATTTCTCAAAATAATTTTTACTCAGCATCGGTTTACCTCCTTTCTATCCCCTAAAAATCTAAACCAATCCTTGGTGGCTTCGCCAATTTTTTCCGGCGTCCACACCGGCGCGTCTTTCCAATAATCAATATTTTTCAACATAATTTTCACGCCTTCTTCAAATGAAACCTTCGGTGTCCAGCCCAGTTTTTCCTTAATCTTAGAAATATTGGCGCTGGTCTTATCCGGTTCACCCGGTCTTTTTGGAACATGAACTATGTCTCCTTCCAAAAGTTCTGCCAGCCGCAAAATTGTCTGCGGCTTTCCAAAGCCGACATTGAATATTTCTCCGGAAAAGGGCGATTCTGCCGCTTTAAGAAAGGCGTCGCAAACATCGGTGACAAAAACAAAATCCCTTGATTGTTTGCCGTCACCGACGATTGTAAAGGGCTTACCAGCGATTTTTTGCGCCAAAAAAGTCCCAAACACGGCTCCATATGCGCCTGTTGTCCTTGACCGCGGGCCAAAAACGTTAAAAAGCCGCAGGGAAACTGTTGGAAGACGATAAACCTTATCATAATGACTCACCCAGCGCTCGCCCTGATACTTTGTCTCGGCGTAAGGATATTGTGGCTTAATCGGAGCATCTTCCGATGTAGGGATATGTTCCGGATCCGGAATACCATAAATAGAAGATGACGAAGCGTAGACAAATTTTTGAATTCCACCAGCTTGTCGCGCCGCTTCAAGCACATTTAGCGTGCCCCAAACATTGGTCTTAAAATATTTTAGAGGGTCATTTATTGAAGGCACAACATCAGCAAGGCCGGCAAGATGAAAAATAAAATCAATTTGATAAGCTCTCAATAGGCGAAAAATTTTTCCGCAAGCGTCCGGCGCGCCAATATCTACGTAGACAGAACTAAAATTGCCGCGCGGCAAAAAACACTCAATGTTCCGGCGAGACGCCTCCGCCAAATCTAAATATGTAACCCGATTTCCATCATTCAATAATCTTTCAATCAAATGACTGCCAATAAATCCCTTCCCCCCGGTAACCAAAGCTTTCATTTTTTTCCTCCCTGTGTTAAATTTTTAACGAACCTTCCTTTATAATCAATAAAACTTTAATAACAAATAAAACATTTAAAGTCAATGCTTAGTTTCCTAAAATTAAACTTGCCGATTTTAATAATCATTCTGATTTTGGGTTCGTATTTGGGCGTTAAGGCAATGGATGAAAACGGCTGGGATGGCTGGGGTTTTGGCTCGGCTCAAACACTAATGTCAAGTCAATATTGGGCAAAAGATGGTTTTATAAAAAATTATTTTTTGTTTATCCCCCAGCCATATAGCAAACTAGCTCACTATTTGGACGAGCCGGAATTCAGAAATCGACCAATTGATACTGTAAATGGCGAATTGGCGCGGGATCGCCGTCTTTATTACACCCATTACCCTCCGCTTTATTTATTCCCCTACGCTCTAATCGCCAAAATGGGAATAGAAACCCGTTCAGTTTACAGAATTTTTTCTCTTTTGATTTCTCTTACCGGACTTCTATTTTTTTATTTGTTTGTAAAATCGGCGTCAACCAAGGTCATTGCCGCTATAGCTTCGCTTTATTACGGATTTTCAGTTATGTTTTTAAACTATGCCGATTCGATATCGGTACAGCCCTGGGATATTTTATTTACTTTTTTAACGCTTTACTTACTCGTTTCGACTCGGGACGATTGGAAAGTATGGCTTGCATATTTCGCTCTTTCGCTATTATCTTATGATGCCACTTTTTTTGTCTTCGCTTTTATCGTTCTATTTGACACCATTGTTTTAAAAAAATTCAACTGGAAAAGATGGCTATTTTTCGCTTCGGCACCGGTTTTGGGATTCGTTTTGCAAATAATCCAAAATACTTGGTATTTGGGATGGAAGGAAATGATAAATGATTTTTATAAATATTACACTGAAAGAGCCATCGGAAATGCTAAAAATTTTATAATCGGTATTACTGCGCCTTTCGTTTCAATGACTGGAATTAAAACTTTTTATTTTTTCAAAAAAACTTTTGTCGCGCTGGGAAGCGCCGTTTTAATAATCGGAATTTTATGGAAATTGCGCTCGAAATTAAATATCGACTCGCGATTTTTTAAAATTACTCTTGTTTTGGCAATTGCCGCCGTTACCCAGCCGTTTTTCTTAAATGTCACCGGCTGGTGGCCATATCAAGGAATCCTAACCGCCGCGTTTTGGGGATTACTTGTCGGAACTTCGTCCATGCTTGCTTGGGAATTTTTCAAACAAAAGAAAATACTAGAAATAAAAGAAAAGTTTTTATTTGGATTTCTAATTTTAATCGCCGCGGCATTGTGGACATATCAATTTTCTAATACTTGGCACTATGTTAAAGATTGGCCGAATAACAAACCAGACCAAAAGATAATTGAATTTTCAAAGGAAATTAAAAAGTTTTATCCTAATGAAGAAAAATTGGCTTTCAGAATTATCCCGCAAAATCCTTTGTGGAAATCGCAATTCCCGACTTTCAATATGGATTATTATTTTGGAATGCTCAAAATAGATTTTGCCAATACCAAAGACTTGCTAACCGAATTTTGGTGGTTTAGAAATCGCTCCGAATATCCATTTTATTCAATTATACTCGCAGAAAACAAAAGTGATGTTGAAAAAGTCCGCCGCGAACTGGTGGCGAAAAACCTGAAAAATATCTCCTCCATTATAGAAATTCAAGACCAGTATCTTTTTACCGTTGGCCAAAATGAAAACGTTAAACATTAGCAGCGTTTTAAAAAAAGTTTCCTAATGGCTTTCGCTACAAGCACAACATTATTCACCTCACAACTCATCTATCGTTATCTTATGAGGAAAAATTCGGTGAATAGAACCTGTGAAACCCTATGAAAGCCGTAAATTAAAGAAATGATATAAATCCCCTTCTCTCTTATCCAGAAATTCAACCACGCAATAATTCACGTAGCGACTAATCAATAAAAACTCGCAAATAAAATCTATCTCATCGCGGCAATTATAAGGATAAATAAAAACGCTTTTCTGAATAGGACAAAAACCAATATCTTTTAGTTTCTTAGAAAGCGCAAGGCGTTCTTTTCTCTTTTTTTCCGGGATATCAAAAATAACTAAACGCCATTTTCTGTCCCATATTTTGGGTCTTGATAATTCTAAATTATCGTAATCGAAATTTTTTATTAAATTTTTGCCGTTAGCGGTAATTTTTATATAAAGCTCGTCGCCATTTTCTGTTAATTCTATCAATCTTTTGTTATTAAGACGATTTATAGCGTCTTGAATACGCCGCCTATCTATTTTGCCCCAATTTTTGCGCCATTTTATTAATGGCTTTAAAATTTGAGGGGCATTAGGCAGAAAAAAAGAGGATAAAAGAATCGGACCAACAGCGGCCATAAATAAAATTTCTTTAGTTAAAGATTTGCCTCGCAGCATATATCAAGAATTATATATTAAGAAGAATTGTACATTAAGAAGAATTATATATTAAAATGAAGCCGCCTCATAACCTATCGATAGTTATATTATGAGGGAATAATATTTAATAATAAATAATATTCTAATGCAAGATTTAATGCAAGATTTAATGCAAGAAGAGACCCCGAAAAGAATATTTAAACTGCCCCCACAACCCCGGATATTCAAATATTACCTCGTGTTCCCCTTTGGGAACAAAAACAGACTTAAATAGATAGTTGGCAGTGTAAATATTTGTTTTTTGATTGTCTATAGTTGCCTCCCAAGTTGGTAAATTAGCGTCGCTGTAAACAAGCCAGCCGCCGTTTCCGGATGTCTTTATTTTGACAAATTCTGGCTTAAATTCTTCAGTTTGAATTTCATTTGTGGCATTTGGATTTTGGATTTGATTTGGCATTTGGATTTTGTCATTTGGATTTTCAATCAATGTCAATTGATTAAAATCCTCCACTTTCAATAGTTCATCAAAAGCGCTACTAGAATCCACAAATTTAACGCTTTTGGCGAAATAGATTCTGGGCATCGCTTCGGTGTTTTCATAGACATATACCGGAACGTTCTTTTCCGTGGCTGTAGTTTCGTAAATAAGCTCGAAATTAGGAAGCTTAAACGAGCTGAAGATATATTTGATATTAAGCATTGAAAGAAGATTTTGATTTTTAGAGGAGGAGAAACGGGAGATTTTGTCGTTAAGAGTTA
>Ga0210031_1001107_pt1 | contig 16123 bp, 17 predicted proteins | sample CryGeyCG2014_080_FD_185455 | JGI IMG/M metagenome (GOLD analysis project Ga0210031, IMG submission 185455) | Groundwater microbial communities from aquifer - Crystal Geyser CG03_land_8/20/14_0.80 (SPAdes) (version 2) | ecosystem: Environmental > Aquatic > Deep subsurface > Groundwater | place... | reverse complement strand
ATCTTCTGTTGTGGCTTCTACATACCTTTCCAAAATTTCATTTGATAAAGCACTAAGCGGCAGTTCAAAAAACCAATTAAACAAATCACGCTCAAGCTGAAGAACGGTATCTGAAAATTTAGGATCAAGAATTTTTGGTATATCCTCTTTTTTTAAATAAGGCCCAAAGAAGTTAATTTGAACTGTTATAGTTTTCCCCATATTTCAACGATTTACTAAATATGCTATATTATAAGTGATACCAATTGATACTTTTATACTATCATGAAATTGGATAAAAAACAACTTTATACAACAGAGGAAACGGCAAAAATTCTCAAAGTTTCGCTGATTACCGTAAAACGCTATATTGCTGACGATAAAATTCCTTCAATTAAGTTCAATGGGATCAGACGGATTAAAGGTGAAGATTTAGCAAAAATTTTGAATACAAAAAAGAAAAATTATGCTAAATGATTTAATAAACACAATTCAAAATATTGATTGTTTAGAGGGATTTAAAAAAATTCCCGACAGGTCAATAGATTTAGTACTGACTGACCCGCCCTATGGCTTAAATAAACAAGGCATAAAAAACGATCACGATTTGAGTTTATTTTATTCAATCTTGCCAGAAAGCCACCGCGTCTTAAAAGACAATTCCTTTTTTATAACATTTTTTAGCACAAAATTTTTGCCTTATATTTTCAAAAATAATCCTTTCCAATATTATTGGAATTTTATCTTGTATTGTCCAAATGGACGCGTGATGTCGCCGATTGGCTTTACAAAATATATGTCCTGCGTTGTTTTTAAAAAAGGTAATCCAAAAATGGTTAAAAGAAGTAAAGACATATTCGTTGATACCCCCGGGAAAATGGTTGAACCTGATGAAGGATTTATAAATCACCCAACACCAAAACCTAAAACATTTATTAAAGAGATTTTAAATATGTTTTCTAAAGAGGGCGACATTGTTTTAGACCCATTTATTGGAAGCGGAAGTACGGCTGTTGCCTGCAAGATTCTTAAAAGAAATTATATCGGTTTTGATATTAACTACGATTATTGCAAATTGTCTAAAAATAGAATAAGCAAATTTTAATATGGAAAATAAGCAAGAAATTTTAGGCCAATATTTTACCAAAATGGAAATAGTCCGCCGGCTATTGGACTTGCTTTTTGGCTACAAAAAATATAATAAAAAAATTAAAATACTTGAACCATCATTTGGAACAGGAAATTTTATAAAGGGACTAAATGAAAAAAAATATTTAGATATTGACGGATGCGAGATTGATAAGGGTTTAACAGAAACTCCATGTGATTTTTTTGAAATGCCTATAACGAAAAAATACGATCTACTGATAGGTAATCCGCCATTTAGTAAATATAATTTAAAAGAAAGTTATTATTCGCTAAAAAATTATATTAAATCAGAAATCTGGCCGTCTTTGTATCTTACGCAAAAAGAATTAAAAAAAGATAAGGAAAAAATTGAAAATATCTTTACCTTAAAATCTTTGAAGCATATCAAAGACAAAAACTCATCTATTGGATATGTTCTACCAATATCGTTTTTCATTAAAAATAAAAACAAATCAGTCAAAGAGGAAATATTAAAACATTTTTCTACAATAATAATTTATCAAAATGACAAAATTTGGTTTGACCGGAACATACCTTGCTGTTTTGCTGTTTTTACAAATATAAAAAAATTAGAAAATAAAATTATCGTCATTTATGAAAATAGCGTCAAGAACGAAGAAGTTTTTGATATTAAAAACATACACGAAGAATTGATACCACAGATAATTTTTCACAAAAATAACGGCTATATTAAAAATGATAAAGGCACTTCCTTGAAAGAATTTTTAGAAAATAAAAATGTTAAAGTCAAAAAATCATACAAAGAAAATAATATTTCTGCAAGCAATATTTTAGAAAAAAATAAAATTCCAGCTAACGAACCAGTTGAAAATTATAAATTGGCAATAGTGCGCGTTGGAAATGCTAGTGTAGGAAAATGTGGTTTAATCAATATAAATAATGATGTCCTAAATGACATGTTTTATATTTTTGATGTGAAAGATCAATATAAAAAAAATAAGCAGATAAAAGAAAATATCTGCCGACAAATAAACCTAAAAATTGATTATTTCAGAAACATAACTTGTCGTGTTGGTAGCAAGTCAATCAAAAAAGAAGATATTTTTAACTTGAAAATTATTGCTTAATAATATCTTTCAGGATAGTTTTCATATCCCAAGCATGATCGCTTGAAGCAACAATAAAACTTTCAGCAATTCCTATTAAATCATCTTTGCTAATTGGCAAATAAATTACTTCTTTGCTCTCTGCTGTCCGCCCGATTATTGGGCGGTTATTTTTATCAAAAAGATTTTTTGCTTTTGAACAGAAATAAACCATGCTTTGATAACCAACTGCTCTTTGTTTATGTTGTAAAATAATTTCTACAAAAGTATTATCGCTTACTCTGTTTATAAACAATGGGGCTTTTTCTTCAAAAAATTCAAACTTATCCAAAATCTTTTTATTGGTTGTTGTTCTGATTATTTTATATTGCCCCTCAATATCCAGCTCATTTTTACTATTAAAATTTATCAATCCTTCAATTTCTTTTTTGGTAATTAACTTATTTTGCAAGGCAATTTTAAATAAATCGGATAACTCATAACTAACATAAATGTTCCCGTTTTTATGTTCTTTTACTATTATCGTTTCATTGTTTTTCTTAAAAATCTGAACTATTTCAGCTTTGAAATCCTTTCTACTCTTGATGTTTGTCCCCAAAATAAACTTTTTAAGATCGCTAACAATCTTTTCGTTTTTATAATTTAACGACAAATCCTCTAAAATACTCTCGCGATCCTTCGAAGTCTTGGCTTTTCGATAATTCCCCCAAATTGTATCAATTGGCAAAAAATAAGAAATCTGCCATTCCGCGTAGTCATTTTCAGAAAAACTATTTTCTTTTACGGAAATTGGTTCGCCAAAATTATCTTTTCTTCTTTTGACTCTAATTTTGCTGGTCGCGCCAGTTATCGGGATAGAACAAATTATTTTATTGTCTTTTATAAAAAGGGTGGACATATTAGGATAAAAAATAGTTTATATCTTTTTTTAAAATTTTTGCCAACTCTTTTAATTCTGCGGCATCAACTCTTCTTTCGCCTCTTTCTATTTTTGAGATATAGGATTGAGGTTTTTTTAATTTTGCGGCTACATCTTCCTGTTTTAAGCCAGCTTCAACTCGGGCTGTTTTAAGCCGCTCAATAATATTTTTATATTCTTTGGAATAAATTGACTTTGACATATCTACTTGTATTGTATATCCTATTGTGGTATAACCCAAAATAGGTTATGATAATAAGGGGAGTAAAACCGTTGCCCGCGTATGGGCGGGTGGGACAAGAGCAACGCTCCTTTGCGGCGTGCCAACTTCGTTGGCACGAAAAATTGCGGCGGCGAAACCCCAGTAGTAGAACGCTTTGCGTTCACCACGGGGCAAGAAGCGAGGGCGGGGCGGGAATTCCTTTCCCCCCAACCCCCTTTTCTTCCCGCCCCGCCCGAGCGGAAAAGTTTTCTGCTCTGCCGCCCGCAAGGCGGCAATTAAAAGTCAATGTCCGGATTTTCGTCAAAAAAAGTTCGGATTTTAACCAAAAGGCACCGCCAATTTTCAGAATTCGGAAGCGTGGCAGAGCGGTTTAATGTACCGGTCTTGAAAACCGGAGTCCGTTTACGCGGACCAGAGGTTCGAATCCTCTCGCTTCCGCCAAAAAACCACGTCAAAACGTGGTTTTTAAATTGCCCGAGAATTATTATATTTTATCCCTTAGCCACCGCCAATCCCCAGACCTGGCCAGCGCCATTGGCTTTTAATACTTTGGCGCATTCATTTAAAGTAGCGCCAGTTGTCACTACATCATCTATTAAAATTATATTTTGCTTATTTAAATTTTCACCTTGCCAGGCAAAACAGCCTTGAATATTTTTTTGGCGCGCTACGCTGTCTAGCTTAGTTTGCGGCTTTTTATGTTTCATTCTAATTAATTTTCCTGTATTTAATTCTAAATTATAATTTTCTGCCACTGCTCGGGCTAAAATTTCCGCTTGATTAAAGCCGCGCCAACGAAGGCGCCGCTTTGACAATGGCACCGGTATGATTAAACTATTCTTTAAATTAAGAATTACTTGAGGTAAAATTTTTACTTGTTGCAATTTATGCCAATCCAAACCGGCTGTTAAATCAACTTTGTTTATTCTATCCTGGCTAATTATATCATCTAAAAAAGAGATTAAAATTTTAGCTAAGTCTTGGGCTAAATCCTTAATAAAATAGTATTTAAAACTCTTAATTAATTTAACAATAATTTTTTCATCATAAGACACGGCCACCAGCACTCCGTCTAAATGATAAGACATAGCACAGGTCTGGCAAATTTGGCCAAAGTCATTAATTTTTTTACAACCCAGACATTCTTGTTTGGTTTTTAACTTAATTTTGTTAAAGCAGGATGAACATAGCCAAATTCCTTCCTGACCGCAACCCAAACATTCTTTGGGAAATATTAAATCTAAAAAAAACTCTTTTAGTAGAAGAGTTCTCGTCTTTATTAAATTTATTGCTGATAGCAACCTAAAATTATTTTTCATCAAGTTATAAGTTATTGGTTATTAGTTATATTTGCATTAATAACTTATAACTAATAACTTATAACTCGTAGCTTTATTAATATTTTCAAATTTTTACCGTTTTTGCCACAAAGCAGAGTCTACCTTCCAGACGCCTCGCTCGCGAACAAATTTAATCACAATATCCTGATAAAAGGTTGTGGCATTAGCTGTAGTGCCAGAGGCCTCCCGCCTTTGGGTTTTAACAAAAATTTCCGCTTGGCCAGTCTCGCTAGAAAATTGCCTGACTGCGCTAGCAATAGCTTTAGTGGTAATGCCGTAATAGATAGCTGACGCGGCTGGCTTAGCTCTGGCTTGGCTAATATAACTATCCGCCCAATTCTGCATCTTAGTACTCATAAAAATTTTTAAATCACGCACATTGCCATAATCAGACTGGTTGCTGAAACTGCCAAATCTCTCGCTAAAAGCCGTGGCAATTCTAACTAAATCTTCCTGGCCGACCTCTGTTTTTTTGATTGGCGAAATTCTCACTGTTGTTTGCTCGGCTGTGGTTGTCGCTATTGGCTCTGGTGTTTGAGTTAACGCAACTGGAGTTACTGCCTGCTCCTCTAGAGCAGTCTGGCTGGCTGGAGAAAATTTAAGAAAAAATATAACATAAATTATGCCGGCTATAATAACCAGTCCCAAAATAATGATAATAACGCCAATATATCGTCTGTCCATATAAATAAATTCCTTAAATAAATTATCTATTAATTTCTATAAATATCTATAAATTTCGTGAGCGAAGCGAGCAAATATCAGATATTTATAGAAATTTACTCCTGTCGCTTCGCTCCAGTCGCGAAATTTATGGAAATTATTTAGATTATCAATAAATTTCTATGAATTTCTATCATATATTCATCTCATCAGCTCCGCTGTTAGCTTGACTAAGACCGCTAGCCAAGTCTTGCGAAGCGGCAAATTCTTTTTTGGCTTCCTCAATTTCTAATAGTTGGCGGGGATCAGAAGTGATTAGCTGGTCTTCGGTATAAGAAGCAACAACTTTAATTGCCACATGTTTATTGCCGGCAAAAAAGATGCCTTCACCGACGCCGCATTCCAAAAGCAGATATTTTTCGCCTTCAGTTAAAACAAAAGTTTTTTGCACTAAATCAATGGCTGATGGCGACTGCTTAAGCAGCAGCTGCAGAGCTGAATTATTAACAATGGCTTGGCCGTAAGCCGAAACTAAAAAATCATTGACATCTTGAGTAATAGTGGTAACGCCCAGATAATATTTGCGGCAACGTTTGATTAAAGCGTAAATAAATTTAGCGCTATCTTCATGCTGCATTAGCCACCAGGCTTCGTCAATCACTAAAATTCGCTTTTTCAATTCGCTCCTCACTACATTCCAAATATAATTAACAATCATATAAATGGCAATCGGCCTGAGCTCGTCTTCCAAATCGCGTACTGAAAAACAAACTAACTGATTGTCCATCTTAACATTTGTCGGACTATTAAATAAACCGGCAAAAGTTCCTATAGTATACTTTTTCAGCCGCAAGGCCAGCCCGGCTCCACCTTCCATGCCTTCTAAAATATCTTGAAAATCCTGCATAATCGGCGCTTCAACTTTAGTTAAATCGCAGTCGGGGGTAATATCTTTTTTAGCATAAGTTTCCAGCAAGGCCCGGTCAATAATAGAATCTTCTTCATGGGATAAATCACCCAGCATTAATCTAATTAAGCCTTTTACTGTAATGACGCCACTTCTAATAATATCCTCGGCCTTGGACTCGCCACTGACCGAGCGCGGCAAATCAAAAGGATTAATTTTATTTTCACTGGCCAAAGAAATATTAAGATAGGTGCCGCCAGCCGCGTCTGACAAGTGTTTATATTCATTTTCCGGATCAATAATCATAATTTCGCTGCCCATCATCAAGCTACGCAAAACTTCTAATTTAATGGCATAACTCTTGCCAGCGCCGGAAGTGGCAAAAACCACGCTGTTGGCGTTTTGCAAACTAAAGCGGTCAAAAAGAATTAAACTGTTATTATGGCGATTAATGCCGTAAAGAATGCCATTATCAGAAGTTAATTCGCTGGAAATAAAAGGAAAAGAAGAGGCCACTGGCGAAGAATTCATGTTGAAAGCAATATATAGTTCGTCATTGCCTAAAGGCAAGGTGGAATTAAATCCTTGTTCAGCTTGGTAATAAACCCGCTTGGAATAAACTAAACGCGAGCCAAAAAGATTTTCCACCTCATCGGCTAGTTTATCCAGCTCCTCCTTGGTATCGGTATAAAGGGTAATATATAGGGCAAATTGAAAAAATTTCTCTGTGCCTTGAGTTAAAGCATCGCGCAAAGCTTCAATGTCCCGCAAAGCGGTTTCGCGCAAGGGATCGCGCGCCGCTCCTTTCTCCGCGTCAGAAACAATCTGCGCTTCCAAGGTACCGACTTTCTTTTTCAGCTGTTTTAAAACTACCGCACTACTGACTGGATAAAAAAACATGGCAATATCAAAAGTGGAATTCAAATTAATAATCGGCGCAAACCAGCCAACATTAATATAGCGCGGATAACTGACCACAAAAATAGTCCGGACAAACTTACTGCCCAACCTTAAATAATCCGCGCTCACCTCTAGACTAGCGGGAGCGATTAAATCTTTAATGGAAATTGCGCCGCGGCGATAGGCCTTTTCGGCCTCAACCATCTCTCTGGTGAGCTCTGCTGTTTCATTAACTGCTTTGGCCTGCTGTTTTTGCTCAAACTCTTTAGCGCGCGCCAGTTGCTCTTCCTGCTTTTTGACTTGACCTGGTTTAAACATTTATTTGGTTATTTGGTTAATTAGTTAAACGGTTAAACAGTTTTTTAAAAATTTAAAAACCAAGCAACCGATTAACCGATTAACCGATTAACTATCCTCCCCCTATTCACCTATTCTTAATTGACCCACCTCAACTAACTTCTGGTTAGCTGATGTTTCTGGATTATAAGTATTATAAAATAATTCAATTAAACTTTGGGTATCCAAAATTATTGAATTCATACCGATGGAAGCTAGGCCGCTACTAACATTTTCTACTCGTCTGGTTAAATCAGCCCGGCGCTTGAGAAATTTTTCTTCTTTCATTTTGATTAAAGTAGCTGGTTTGAATGATTCAAACAATAGCGAAAAAAACTTTTTTTGCTTATCCGACAAAGGATTGTAAGGCACTACTATATAAAATCTTTTATTCATGATTTTGCCTAAGGAAATTAATTCATTGATATACTGAAGATATTCTGCTGTCTGCATTTTTAAGAGTTCATTAGTTTGCTCTTTTTCTCTTTGTTTTAAAGTATTTATATAATTATCAATATTTAATTCGCGCGACTGAATTACTATCTGCAGGGGAAAATCAATGTTATTCAAAAAACTGACATAAGCGGCAATAATAGCATTTTGTTCATCTTCGCTTTTTAGGGCAAAATTAATGCTAGAAACCATGAGGATTGCTCGCAAGGTTCCGTCCCGCATAATCACCGTATCCTCTCTAATTTCCGCAATATCAAGATACTGCTGGGTGGAACTGGCTATTTTGTTTCTGGCTAATTTATTGGACATCTTTAAAATTTTTAAATTTTATAATTTTTAATTTTATAAATAATTTTTTAATTTCTAATTTTTAAACATTAAAAAATTAAACATTATTTAAAAATTACAAAATTAAAAATTAATTTATTTCTCTCTTGGCATATTTATTACTCCTATATCATCAGCTTCACCTTTATACGCTCCCTTGGTATCAACTATTAAAGACAATTCTGCCAAACGAGAAGCGCTATAGCGTCTGGCTAGAGGCAAAGAAATCTGCTTGGTTTGCCTGTCCTCCTCTATTTCGTAATCAGCTTCTGTCTTGCCTAAGAGGTGGTTCCAGGCGCGCAATCTGGTTCTTTTTAAAGTCTGGATTAAATTTAAAGTAAAAAAGTGGAATGGCCGGCCATTAATTTTAACAAAAGCAAAAGTGCCGAAAGTGAGAATGATCAAGATGCCGGCCATGACAAACAAAGAAAAATCAAATATTTTGTAGCATATAGCCATCAACAAAAAACCGGATAGCATGACAATAAATTGCCGGGTAGTTACCGGGCCGATAATCTTATCCTCAACATCAATAAATTGTGGAACAGTAAATTGCTGCATGAAAAAATGAATTATGAATTATGAATTATGAATTATGGTTTCTCGCTCCTGGCATTTGTATTAATTTTTCCCATTATTCATAATTCATTATTCATTATTCGTTGCTGGTTTTATATTAATTATTTCAAATCATTGCATCAAAAAATAATCACTTAACTAAAATCTTAATTCCCGATTCAGGTCCATAATCGCCTCAAATTCCTGGCTGGTTAAATATTCCTCACCCTGCTTTTTTCTTTCCTCTATTATAACATCAACTGGCTGATTATTACTAATACTAGCTTGACCCATGGCTAAATATAATCTATTAACCGGGCTTAAGCGCCAGGCCTTAATCCCTTCTAATCTTTTAGCATAACTTTCTTCTTCTAATAATTTTATCTTTTCTTTAATCTTTTCCGCTATCTTTACTGGCTCTTTATCCAGGCGGCGCCAATTAGTTAGCTCTAAGAATTTTAATTCGTCAATCGGCCCCATTACCCGTGGCACAAACTTTACATCTTCAACTCTAACCTTGCTTTCCGGCTCTACTGCAAGTCTAATTAAAGGCTTTATTTTAGGAGTCATCTCGTCCTTTAGGCTAATTTGCGATTTAAGGGGCTTGATTTTTTCTCTTTCTGGTGACCGCGATGGTGGCGGTGGTGTAGGCTTAACTGGCGGAGCAACTGACTTAATTATAGCTGGTGGCGGTGGCGCAATTTCCTGGCTGGTGTCAATCTTGGTTGCCCTTGCTGCAACCGCTTCCCGCTTAATCTGGCCGCGCTTGGCTAGTGTTGCTAAATCATATTCAAAATCGCGCGCTCCAATTCTCTCTAAACTAGCTACCACTTCTTGCTCTAATTCAGGAGTTTTAATTCTGGCTGGCGGTTGGCTGATAATCTCTTGGCTTAAATTTTTGCTACTCTCATCAACTACTGCCAAAACATTATCAGCCGACTCATTGTCAAAACTTAAACCGCCGGCCAGAAAGGATTTCATCATGGTCTGCTTGGTTTCTATTCTATCCCTGATGCCGCGTAAATAAATCCGCAAAATCTGCTTAAATCTATCGGCTAAATCAGCTGAACCAAAATTAATTTTAGTCTTATTAATAATAATCTCCAATAAAGCGTCAATCTGCTCCGCAATCGCAGTAGAAATACTATAGCCATTTATCTTCTTGGCTAATTCTCTGATTTCTGTCTCATCTTCAGCTGAAAAAAAGAAACTTGCTCCCTTAACTAAACTCCCATTTATACCCCTTGTTCGCTCCCTTTCCTCTCTACTGAAAATGGGCGCTTGAGCTGGCTGACTAACAACCGTTTCTGGCTGCTCTAAATATTTAAGCAAGTTGAAAAAAAGGCGATTTTTTAACTCGCTGGCTAATTGCTCGGACTTTACTGTATTTAATTTTTCTTCTTGAGCAAAATAATTGGCTAAATCAGCTAATTTAATATCTTTAACCACTACCCTTATAACCGTAGCAGCCAAAGCCAAACCGTACTTTCTTTCCAGCTCGTCAAGCACAGCCAAAGCCGCCGGCGACGACACTTTATCTCGCAGTTCTTTGGATAATTTATTAAATTTTTCCAAGTAAGCAAGCATGGAATAGAAATTACGAATTACGAATTACGAATTTTAATACAAATTCCTAATTTCCCTATCTAATTTCTTCTAAATCTTTCTCTATTTGCGCCTTCAGCGCCTTTATATCGGCAAATTTCTTTATTTCCCTTATTTTCTTAATAATATTAATGCTGAATCTTTTATTTTCAATTCCGTCAATTCTTTCTTTAATAAACAATTCTAACGACGGACCTTCAGCAAAAGTTTCCTTTAAGCCAAAATGGAGCAAGCCCTTGTAATTATTATCTGTTTTCACTTCAACTAAATATACTCCGTAATCTATATTTAAATCTATTTTGTCAAGATTAATGGTGGGAAAGCCTAATCTGGCGCCTTGCCCAGAACCAGGCTTGACTGAAGCAATAAATTCTAATTCTTGCGCTTTTCCTTCCTTTACTATTTTGAAAAAAGCAAATAGCAAAACTATGCTTGACAATATCTGAAGCGGACTCAAAATATTTTTATTAATAAAATAATCTAAAAAAACCGCTGATAAAGGCCAAAATAATTCGCATAAGGTTGCGACCGAAGCAGTAACTCTTTTTAGGCCGTAATAATAAATGAACATAGCTGCCGCTCCGCTGGTAAATACTATTAGGGCAAAATACTGCCACTGGCTAAAGCTAATAGAATTAAATTTGGCAACACTGCCTGATATGGCAATTAAAGCCAAGGCCAGCAAAGCGGTTAGGCCGAATCTCAAAGCAGCGGTGGTTTTAAAGTCCAAGTGATTAACAATCTTTTTGCCAAAAACCGTTGAAGAGCCAAAGGCAAAGGCGGCAATAACGGCAAAAACAGCGGCATTATTTAAAAAATTTATATCAGTTAAGTTTAAGCCTGTTTTGCCAAAAGCCAAGAAATAGCCTGCCAACACGGCTACTGCCGCCCAAAGATAGAATTTGCCTTTTAGCTTTTCGCCTAAAATTATTCGCGCCATTAATAAGGCAAAGACCGGCTGCAATTTTTGCAGGATAACGACAGTGGCAAAAGTTACTTCTCCGCCAATCGCCGCAAAAAAAGCTTTGGTAATCATGATTGTTCCAATCAGTCCGCCAAAAGCGCATACCCAAATTATGGCTGCCCAATCCTTGCGAGTCAACCTAATAATTTTTTGCCAGCCAAACATTATAAAAGGAGCTAATATAATAAAGCCCAAGGCATGCTCGACAAATACTACTAGATCAGCTGGCAATAGATACAATTTTGGCCTGATAAATGTGCCATCCAAACTCCATAGTAAAGCCGCCAGCATTATGGCTAAAGCGCCAAGAATCCGCGGTTTGTCTAATTTCCAAAATTTTTGCATAACTTTATGTAGACTGTCTAAAAACTCGGAAATTCGTCATCCCCGTGAAAACGGGGATCCAGAAATAATTTAATTTTAGCCAAATACTTTTTCTGGATTCCTTCCCCGCTTTCGCGAGGACTGAAGGCCGCAGGAATGACGGTACTTTTCGGACGGTCTGTAAATTAATTATAATTTAGCTTCCTTCCTTAATAATTTTGCCTTATCAGTCATTTCCCAGGTAAAATCTTTATCATTACGGCCAAAGTGGCCATAAGCTGCGGTTTTCTGATAAATCGGACGCTTTAAATTCAAATGGTCAATTATCTTTTTGGGCCGGAAGTCAAAATATTTTTTAATTAATTCTAAAATCTTTGGTTCAACAATCTTGTTAGTGCCAAAAGTATCAAGATAGACCCCAACTGGCGCGGCCACGCCAATAGCATAAGCCACTTGCAATTGGCAGCTGTCAGCCAACCCCGCTGCCACGACATTTTTCGCCACATATCTGGCCATATAAGCGCCGCTGCGATCTACTTTGGAGACATCTTTGCCGGAAAAACAGCCGCCGCCATGAGGCACGGCTCCGCCATAAGTATCAACGATAATTTTCCGCCCGGTCAGACCGGCATCGGCCGGCGGTCCGCCTAAAACAAATTTACCAGTGGCGTTAATAAATACTTTTGTCTTGGAATCAAACAAACGGCCAGCCACGGGTTTAATAACTTTATTTAAAATATCCCTTCTCAATCTTTTGGTGCTGACGCTTTTAGCGTGATGCGCCGCAATTACTACGGTTTCCAAACGTTTGGCAGCGCCGTTGTCATATTCAATGGTTACCTGGCTTTTGCCATCCGGCCTTAAATAGGGCAGGATTTTCTGCTTTCTAACTTGCGCCAGTTTTTTAGTAAGCTTATGCGCCATAATAATCGGCAGGGGCATAAGTTCCGCAGTTTCATTGGTGGCGTAGCCGATCATCAAACCTTGATCACCAGCTCCCTGCTCTTTAAATTCGCCCTTGCCTTCATCAACGCCCTGGGCAATATCCGGGCTTTGCTCATGCAGGGTCACCATCACGCCCACATCATCGCAACAAAAGCCATACTCTTGGCTGTCGTAGCCGATATCGCGCAGAACTTTTCTGACCACGGTTTCAATGTCAACATAAGCATTGGTCCGGGCTTCACCGCCTACCACAACTAATCCGGTAGTGCAAAAAGTTTCAATCCCGGCACGGCTGTCCGGATCTTGTTTAAGCATTTCATCATAAATGCCGTCGCTGATTTGATCGCAAACCTTGTCAGGATGGCCTTCGGTGACTGATTCCGAAGTAATCAGCCGCACATTTTTTTCTGACATAAATATTTATTTTAAATAATTTAAAAATTTAAAGTGTAAAAATCAAAATGACAGTTAAAAATGTAAAATTAATAAATTCCTAATTTCCAATTACCAATATCTAATAAAATTTTAAATGCCTAAATATCTAATTTAGTTTTTTAGCAATTAATTAGACATTAGAAATTTTGATTTTTGTTGGAAATTAGTAATTGGATATTGGAAATTAAATTTTTAACTTTGCCTTGTTATTTTACATTTTGATTTTTTAATTTTCCAATTTCTTTATGTTCCTACTTCCCACGATTTTAAATAATTTTCCTGTTCAGCAGTCAGTTCGTCTATTTTTATATTCATTGCTTTTAGCTTTAGTTCAGCTACCTTATTTTCTATTTCTTCAGGCACATTATATACTTTCTTTTCAAGTTTTTTATAATTTTTAACCACATATTCTGCTGACAAAACTTGAGTGGCAAAACTCATGTCCATAACTGATGCTGGATGACCTTCGGCAGCTGCTAAATTAACCAATCTGCCTTCAGCTAATAAATAAATACTTTTGAATTTTGAGTTTTGAGTTTTGACTTTAATTACATATTCATCAACGCAGTGCCTAACGTTTTTATTAATTTTTGACGACATTTTTTTTAACACAGGCAAATTTATCTCAACATCAAAATGACCAGAATTGCAGATTATCGCGCCGTCTTTCATTAATTGAAAATGTTCTTTATCAATAACATGAATATCGCCGGTCAAAGTGCAAAACAAATCGCCGATCTTTGCCGCTTCTTTCATTGGCATAACTGCAAAGCCGTCCATCGCTGCTTCTATGGCTTTAATTTTGTCCACCTCGGTAATAATCACTTTAGCGCCCAGGCCGCGTGCCCGACTGGCAACCCCCCTGCCGCACCAGCCATAGCCGGCAACTACTATATTTTTTCCGGCTAGCAATATGTCTGTTGCCCTAATTATGCCGTCAATGGTTGATTGGCCAGTGCCATAGCGGTTGTCAAATAAATTTTTGGTTTTAGCGTCATTGACCGCGATTATCGGCACTGCTAATTTTCCTCTCTCTGCCAAAGCTTTTAGCCGTATTACCCCTGTTGTCGTCTCTTCCATGCTGCCATAGATATTTTTTGCCCAATCTTTATATTTAGTGTGCAAAAGCGATATTAAATCAGCGCCATCATCCATAGTAACTTGCGGCTGATGCTTCAACACGCTATTTAAGTGCTTAAAATATACCTCTCTTGATTCGCCTCGTCTGGCCCAGACAGAAATTTTATAATCCTTAACTAATACTGCCGCAACATCATCTTGAGTTGACAACGGATTGGAAGCGCATAGCGCAATATCAGCTCCGCCGGCTTTAATTGTTCTAGCTAAATTGGCTGTTTCAGCAGTAATGTGCAAACAAGCCGATATTTTAATGCCTTTTAGCGGCAATTCTCGGGCAAATCTCTCTTTAATGGAATTTAAAACAGGCATATCTTTGGCTGCCCAGAGAATGCGCTTTTTTCCTCCTTCGGCTAATTTAATATTTTTGACGTCATATTGCATAACTTAAAAATTTTTAATTTTTAATTTTATAATTTTTAAATAAATCTTAATTTTTAATTTCAAAAACAAATTTAATTGCAACTTTTGGAAATTTTAGCAAAAATTAAAGTTAATTCGTGGGCTTCCCGCCATAGTTTACGACATTCTTCTTTTCTCTCTGGTATGGCTACGGCAATCATTCTTAACCAATGTTTTGATTCGTTAGCTTCTTTCTGACAAATTCTTATCTTATTTTTAAAATCCTTCTTAGAACTGGCTTGATTGGCTTCCATATAATTGGCGCCAATGCTCGTTATCGCTCTTATTAATTGGCTTATCAATGGTTTAATAATCTCATTTATTTTTATTTGTTTACAAAATTTTATCGCCTCTTCGCCAAATTTCGCACATCGTTCTTCTAAATCATACTGCATAAAAATTTAAAAAATTATTTATAAAATTAAAAATTACAAAATTAAAAATTCTTTATAATTTTCCCAGTATCTCTTCTCCAACTCTTGCCAACTAAACCGGTGCGTCTGCGTGCCGTATTTTTCCACCGCGTAAGCCGCTATCACGGAAGCCAATCGCCCGCATTTTTCCAACGGCCAAGCCAAAAGCAAACCTTTAATAAAGCCGGCGCGATAAGCATCGCCCGCGCCAGTCGGGTCTATAACTGCTTTCTTTTTAGCCGCTCTAATAATTATTTTTTTATTTTTATGATATATTTCCGACCCTTTGGCGCCTTTGGTAATTACTAAAATTTCCGCCAGTTTTTCCAACTGCTTGAACTTGACGCCCAATTTTTTTAATATCATTTCTATTTCATAATCATTGCCAATTAGCATTGTTGCGCCCTTGATGGAATAGATTAATTCTTGCCGGCTGTAATAAGCAATCTGCTGGCCTGGGTCAAAAATATAAGGCACTTTATTTTGTCTGAATATTTTAGCATATTCTCTCATTCTGACAACTATGTCCGGCGCGATAATAGCCATAATTCCCCCTTTAACAAAGGGGGTCAGGGGGATTTTAATTGTACTTCCTGGATAATATGCCGTAATCTGGTTGTCATCTTTATCAGTCATAATATAAGCGCTGGCTGTCAGTTCATCTTTTACCACTTTCACGCCGCTGATATCAACTTTATTTTTACTAAGCCATTTGGCGTATTTAGTAAAATCTTTGCCCGCGACCGCCACGATTTTCGGCCACTCGCCCAGCAGCGCCAGATTATAAGCGATATTACCAGCCGTGCCGCCAAAACTTTCTTGGACGCCATTAACCATAAATCCTAAATTCAAAATATGCGTTTTTCCAGCTAAAATATGCTCGGAAAATCTTCCCGGAAAATCCATTATCCGATCATAAGCCAAAGCGCCGCAAACCAATATATTTTTAAATTGCCTGTTTTTCATAAATTTCTATCCTTTAAATCCTATTTCAACTTTATTATTGTTTTCAGTTTTAGTTAGCTTATCCAATATTTCAAAAATTTTTCCGATCTGTTTAATAAACTACCTCGCAGC
>Ga0210031_1001104_pt1 | contig 16145 bp, 20 predicted proteins | sample CryGeyCG2014_080_FD_185455 | JGI IMG/M metagenome (GOLD analysis project Ga0210031, IMG submission 185455) | Groundwater microbial communities from aquifer - Crystal Geyser CG03_land_8/20/14_0.80 (SPAdes) (version 2) | ecosystem: Environmental > Aquatic > Deep subsurface > Groundwater | place... | reverse complement strand
CCATATCGAAAAGCAGTCCCATCTGTGTCTCCTTTGTAAAAAAATGGGACACAGACCCCAAGGGGAGAGTGTCCCCCGATTGGGTTTTGGAAAATTGCCGTGTTAGACTGCGCACATGAAAAATCCATGCACACAGTTCACGGTTGTTGATGGTTATCGCAATGAGATGGGGCAAAAAGCCTTATCTGCTATTCTTCGGAGAGACTCAGCCACATTCGACATCCTGATGTCGAAGATGCAGCCGCGACACCCGATGGTTTCGATTATTACCGGCGGGCTTGCAAGCGGAATAAATCCGCACGCGCAACCAGTTCCCGGTCAACCAGTCGCAGACAAAACCTAACGTCTGCGGCGGCATTTCCGTCAACCTGCGCCAGAAGCGCTTTCATCTCTTCCTTTGCTTTCTCGATCTCCTGAACAGATGCCTGTTCGAGAAATCTCAAAAATCCGTTCACTTCTTCTCTGTCCATGATGCTCTCCTTGAAAAAAACGGAGACGCACCATTCCCATAGGGAGGCGAATCCCCGATGGGTTGGCAGGTACTGCTTTGGCGTTGCTTTGACGCTTTCGCATCTTCTGTTTATTTCGATTGGCCAGCCACCAATATCAACGGGAACAATAAGCTCCGCGTGTGAATCCGGTTTTTCGAAACGGACATTCCGATCCGCTTTGAAAAACCCCGGCAAGCGGGGAAAAACTGGTCCAGGACTTGCGCCCGCCATTCACATGGGGGGCGCAGCCTATCTTGCGACCGTTTTCATTGTGGGTGCCTGAATCGCACCGCTCACCACATCAAGCCAATCGACAGACTTCATTCCTTGCGGAATTGCGCTATCTGGAATCTTGATGGATGCCTTGATACCCTCACCCCAAAGACGCTTCAGCAGCAGCTTCGCGGATGTCTGGCCATGCCCTTCCGGATGTTGCTTGGATGGCAGGTCTTTGTCCGCGTAGATCACCACATCAACGCCCTCGGGCGGTACAAAGTTTTCCAGCAGATACGCATTGCCGGCAGCCCACGCGGGGATATTGAAGGCACTCATTACCGCCAGTGCAGTCTCAATACCCTCCGTGATCGCCAATACCTTGCTACTGCCAATCACCGCAATTCGCATTGCCCCAAACAAATCATCGGCACAGTGCCGCATCATCTTCTTGGGCGACTGGACAGGTGCTTTTGTCCCTTCGGGTGTGAGATAGGTGCGATGAATGGTCGACGGGCGACCTTTTGCATCACACACCATCGTGACAATGGCCGGATACTTGCCTGTCAGCTTGTATTTGCCGGTTTCCTGATCCTCTTCGTAATACTCAAGAGCGGGAACGAAGCGGATCATCGTGCTATCGACCTTGCGAAAGTCGACGTTTGTGATGCCCCGGCTCGCAAAATACTTCCTTGCTGGCCTGGCTTCTGGCGAAGAGAGCGTCACGCTGTCTTTCCAAACGTGGTTCAGAGAATCACGAATATCTTCAACGTCCCGCTCTTTCACTTTTTTGGCATGGGGCTTGCCGGTTGCCTTGGGTGCAGTGTTACGTGATTCCCCCACCCCCAAGACAGCCTGTATCTCCTCATGCGCGGTTTTGAAATCCCATCCATTCACCCACATGAGAAGGGAGTAGCCATCGTGCTGGATGCCGCACGTGTTGCACACGCCACCGCCTGTATCGTTGAAATCCTTGAACAACCTGAGTCCATCCACGCCACCATGCACAGGGCAAGGAACGTGGTGAGGCAGGCGATCAATGGCTTGTTCGAGTTGCGGAGCAAGCCTGACAATGATGCTTTCCCAGCGGCCAGCGGCCATTTGTTTTACTTCTTTCACTTCCATAATGCCTCCTTGGTTAATCCGCACCGGACACACCAAAGCACCCCACGGGATGCTTTAGTGTGTCCCGTACAGGTTGGTGGATTTGATACCACCGGCAAGGAAGCATCCCCAAGGGGATGTTCCCCCCTGGGGTGGTCATTGCTTAAAACGGTTCCAAATCACTCTTTTGGCTCTTGCCTGCACCTTTAGCGGGCTTCGCTGTGGATGCCGGTTTCGCGCCGGAATGATCTTCGCTTTCAGCCTTGCCACTGCCGCCGAGCATTTTCATGTCGGAAACAATGATTTTGGTGATGTAGTGATTTTCGCCGTCTTTCTCGTACTTCTCGGTTGTCAGTTTGCCCTCGACGTAGATGAGGGCGCCCTTCTTGACATACTCGCCAACCACTTCGGCAAGGCCGCGATAGAACACGAGGTTATGCCACTCGGTTTTTTCTTGCTTTTTGCCTTCCTTGTCCTTCCAGGATTCCGTTGTCGCCAACGAAACGTTGGTCACGGCATCGCCGGCAGTGGTGTAACGAACCTCCGGCTCTTTGCCGGTGCGACCGATGAGTTGTACTTTGTTCAACATTGTGAATCTCCTTTTTCTATTGATACAAAAAAAGCGTTCACACCATGCCCCAAGCGGGATATGGTGATCCCGCATTGGGTTTTGATCGTGTTAGACTGGACGCATGAATGAATCACGAAAACCATCCTTCACGGTTATTACTGGAGGCAAAGAAGAACTGGAATGCAAAAAACACATCCTGTTTTCCACGCCTGAAGTTCTCGATCAACAAGAATTTGAAAGCCTTTGCGATTCGCTAGACCTTCGACTTGCAGATGTTGAACCGTTGATTGCCAGACGCGTTCGCTTGCGAGCTAGTGATGCTCTTGAACGTGATGCGTTACTGGCTATCATCAATGGCAACAACGAGGAAGCCCAGAGGCTTGTCTTAGTCATGCAAAGACGAAACGAACTGGGCTTAAGTGTTATTTCATCACCCTAGCCAACATCTCCTCTTCAATTCTCCGAAGGTGATATTGAGCATCCTCTTTTACGCTTTCATTTTTCACGTTCTTTATAAACGCTTGAAGTATTTCATGACGATTGGCAAGTTCCTTGTCGGACGCTTGCTCAAGCCAGCGAAAAAAAGCCTTCATGTCAAATATTGTTCCCATCTTGTGTCTCCCAAATTAAAATAAAAGGAGACACAACCCTTACGGGGAATGTCCCCGTAAGGTGGATGTTGCTTAGTCGAACAGACCTTCGTTACCTTTGAGAATCGCTTCCTTGCAGTTGCGATAGTCAACGAGGATCGCTTCCAGCTCCGAATCGCTCAGGATGCCTTCTGCATGAAGGTAGACCTCGTCCAATGCTTCGACGGTTTTGGTCTTCTTCATGGCATCCACGACCTTGGCAGTGACGCCGAGTTCGGTTGCTGATTGCGATGCTTCGGTGGGTGCAGTAGCGCCACTGTTGCCAGTCTTGCCACCGTCAGACACTTCCACGATCTCGCCCGTCTCTTCGTCAACAACAGGAGTGAATACCCCGGCTGCTGCATCATCGACGTTCAGGTTTTGCCGGCCTGCGTTGTCATCCAATGCCAGTGCTGTTGCCAGCTCAGGCGACTTCGGAAGCCACTTGCACAGGCGACGAATTGCAGTTTTGAGGCCCATTGCGCTGAAGTTGGTATCCCATGGGGACTCCTTTTTGTACTTCTTGGCGGCCTGGTAGCCTTTGCTGCTGTCGCGGATCTTCTCGACTTCCTTGCGAGACATCGCCACGAACGTCTTGCTACCGTCCTTGAGGATGCCGACCGCATAGAAGCCGACCACCTCACCGCGCTCTTCATCAGACGCCGGAAAGCCGCCTTGAGCCGTGAGGGGTTCGTGTTGCAGATCGCGTTCCATACCCAGTTTGAGCGAGAACTTGTCGTTGATGCGCACGGCTTCTGCGTAGATGTCGACGACCAGCCCGCTGTTGCGCGCCAGCTTCATCAGCCCTGTGTATCCGGGGATGAGCTGGCATTGGTTGCCGAACGGGACAAGGTGAGCTTCGCCCATCAGACCGACTTCCAGCCCAAGTTGCGAGGACTGGATCACGGCGGCAAACACGCTGCGCGGATCGCATTCAGCCAGCTTCGGCGTCATGCGAAACGCGGTGAGCGCAATGCGCGCCATACGGTCTGGGTTGATATGCTTCGGCAGCGCGCGGGCAATTTCGCCCTTGTACTGCTCCAGCATCGCCGGGAAGCCGCTTGCTTCTGCTGGCTTCTTTGCTGCGGCTGTGGAACGACGAATGTTGTTGAGTGCTTGTGACATGGTGAATCTCCTTTTAACAAAACAAAAAAAGGGGACACCATGCCCCAAAGGGAACGATGTCCCCGTTGGGGTGCTGCTTTGATGCGACTACACTATCAACGACGATTGGCGGCTTGGATTGCCAATCGCATGGTTTCTTACCACTTCCTGTACCACGTGTTCGTCATCCATTCCCGCTTGCAAGTGGGAAAAGATTTCTGCGAACAGCGGCTTTGCCGGGCATTTGCCAAGAGACGGGTCGGCCATAAACACTTTCAGCGCGACTCGTACTGTGCTGGACTTGATCCGGTCGATCGACCTAATGCGTCGTGACATGATCCCCTCCTTCAATGTTTGCAAAGAGAGTCCAATCACCCGTTGGAAATACATCTTCCACTGGCATCTGAGCTGCTTTGAGCTTCGTCTTGCGCCCACGTTTTGCCTTCACCTTCTCCTTCAGAGCGGGGAAAGGCATACCACGACGAACGAATGTAGGTGCTTCATAGCCTGCCCAGTTTTGCTCAACCGATACTGCGACTTCGGATTGAACTGATTGAGCAGATACCGCCACGACTTCAGTGGCTCTGGCCACATCGCGGGACGGAATGGCCTTAAAAACCACCCATTTGCCGACGTGATACAGGCCGATTGAAAAAATTACCAAGATTGCGATTCCCATTTGTGTCTCCTTAATGAAAAAAGGGGACACAACCCCAGGGGGACGTGTCCCCCGTTGGGTGGTATTGCTTTGGATTACACGCGGTTAAGCGTGTAGTTTGTTTTGATGTGATTCCCGCTGATGCTGCTTTTCGATTCTGCGCCATTCATAGCGAACTGCACGAACCGCACCTGTCAGGGGAGCAAAATACAGACGCACAGAGTTCCGAAAGATCTTCCGGATATTCATGGTCGTTTTCACTTTGTCATCTCCTTAACGAGTTGCTTGCTTGAAATCGCAAGGTACACCAAAAATAGCACCAAATCTACTGACAACATAATGTGTGCAGTGTATTCGATCGCGCTTTTCGTGAAGCTGCTCACGCCCAACGTTCCGACATAGATTGATGCCAAGTCCAAAGCCACTGCAATCACGCCAATCACTGCGAAAAACACAGCGCCGAACAAGATGTGCAGCAGTTGTTCCTTTACTATTTCATTACTCTTCATAGAGCCTCCTTTCTTAAAAATTAAGGGGACTCCATGCCCCGGGGGGATGTATCCCCGACGGGTTTCTTGATGTCCGACAACTTTTTGGGTTGCCAGTGAAGATCCAGTTCAACGTAAATACCCGATTGAACGATCTCCATGATGCTGATGTAGCCACACTCAGGACCGTAACCCAAATCCACCATTCCATAAGCCTGAACCGTTCCATCACCTTCAACATCTTTTTCGGTGATGTACCAGTCCATGCTGCCCATGAAATAGTGCAGATACGCGACAGCCTCATCACCCAATTCAGACTGCGAATAGGTGACTGGCATCGCTTGGATAACGGCCTTCATTTCATCCATCTTATTGACGAAGAACTCGCGCTCCTCGCCTTCAAGGCATTCCTGGATGATGGCCAGCTGGTTTACCGGCAAAAATGGGATCAGTGTTGCGTCGATCATTTATGCCTCCAGCTCGAAGTTCGCTGCCCAGCGCGGAAGATCGATTGTCTCGACCTCACCATTGGGTTGATAGCCAGGATACTGCTTGTTTTCCTGGCACCATTTCAGCAATTCAAGGCCGCCGCGATACTTGGCGCGCCCCACTTCGATCATCTCTTGACTGGCCTTGTAACAGGCAGTCGTGTACGGAGCAGTCTTCTCGACAGCGATGAAGAAGAAATCAACCGATTTTCCGGTGACAGCCTTCATGCCGTCGATATAGAACGCCGCCTCGATGTCATACCCGAAGTTAGCCACGGCCTTTGCAAAATCAGCCTTGCTGGCAGAAACGCAGCTTTTGAGGTCTGCCATTCCGTCGGGTAGGAACAGCCAGTCAGGACGAATACGGCATTTCAAGCCCGTGATTTCATCTGTCCAGTACAAGGACGACTCTGCCTCTCCTTTGGCCAACATCTTGGCTCCGCCAGCATGCTTATAAACACTTTCCCGCATCGCGGTCAGCGCTTCAATCTGATCGGCTGCCAGCGGTGTTTTGCCGACATTCTCTTCATCCCACTTTGCGGCAGACTCTTTGCCGTCCTTCGTGCGCTTGTCGAACTTCGGCGCAAGCACATAGTTCTTGGCAAAGACTTCCGGCTCCAGGATGAATGCGTGGAAGGCGGAACCGAACTCCATTGCTGGCGTTGGCCCCTCTCCACCGGTCTTGTATTGCATGTAGTGCTCGGGTGACTTGAGCAGCTTGACGATACCACTGTGAGAAATCTCTTCCCCGGCGTGGTATTGGTCGATTGGAAGGTTGCGAACGAAGCGTTTCTTCATGATGTGTCTCCTTGAATGAATTCAGGGGACACATACCCACGAGGGGAACGATGTCCCCAGGTGGGTGTGGTTGGTTAGAGGCCGAGTGCCCGAACAACCGGGCGGCTGATTGCATAACCGGAAACGATGCAGGCAACGATAACGACTAACATGGTGATCTCCTTTTTGACAAAACAAAAAAAGGGGACACCATGCCCCAAAGGGAACGATGTCCCCGTTGGGGTGCTGCTTTTGGTGAATCATTGACGATTACTCGTCTTCCGTTTGTTTGAATTGGTCGGAGGCCAATATCAGTTCGAGCAATAAGCTGCGAAGTAGATGCGCAAAAAATAGCGCGTCTAAATTTCAGTGTCAACCAAAAAAATATGCGTGGCTTTACGGCGCGCCGCGTCCAATAATCCGCACGCGCTCTACAGCACATCCGTAGCGCATCTATGCTTTTGTCTGGATGTTGATTCTCCCAAAATCTTCAAACTACGTTGCAAATTTGCAAGGTAGTTTGGAGATTTTTATTTCGATCTATGGAAAAGTTGGCAAATGAAAAACCTCACCTCCATTGATCTTTGGTTCTGGATGCTGGCGCGGCTGGATGCTCTGCACGCCCATCTTGTGCGACATGGCATTGCTTATATTGCCGTGCTCTTTGGGTACTGGATATTTGCCATGAAATATGAAATCTCCATCAATGCCAGCAATAGCTTGAGTGGCACGTTATATCTGGTGGAAAAGCGCACGCTGCCGGCTCGTGATGAGTATGCAGCTTTCCTTTATCAGGAAAACTTCATTTACCCGAAGGGGGTGCACTTCCTGAAACGTGTGGTCGGCGTGCCCGGCGATACGGTCGAGTCGAAAGACCATCAGTTTTTTGTGAACGGCAGGCCGGTCGGCAAGGCGCTACCCGTCACATCGGCTGGCCGGGCAATTCAAGAGAATGATTTCAGTGGCGTCATTCCCGCTGGTTACTACTACATGATGGCCGACCACCCGAAAAGCCTGGACTCCCGTTACAAGGCGGTCGGCCTGGTTCCGGCTCAAATAATTATCGGGCGCGGTTACCGCGTGTTCTGATGACAACACTTGTTGATCGAATGCTGGTGAGATTCGGTTTATTGCCGAAGGGGCGGGCAATGCCAACCCGCACCTCCCTCTATGCGTCGGCAAAAGAGAGTATGTCCATCGAACATCTGCGCGACATACCCCGTTACCCGCCGTTCATGGAGGGGTTACCGGTTTATGCGCCAGAAACCCTTCTGGCCACCCAGAAAGAGCTCATCGATAGCGTGCGGCAGATCATCGCTGACCAAGCCTTGCTGAATGAACACTACCTTCCCGCCATAATGAGTCTGGCGGCGCTGGTACAGTTGCTGCCCGCATCCCAAGCCCATCACCATCGTGGCGCCGGGGGAATGTTGAGGCACTCGCTGGAAGTGGGCATGTGGGCATTGCAACAAACCGAAGGTAAACTGATACGGGGCGTGGTTACTCCACAGCAACGACGCGTCGTTGAACCGCGCTGGAAGCTAACCGTATTCCTTGCCGGCATCTGCCATGACCTCGGCAAAGTTATTACCGATATTTCAGTCACAAATCGCTGCAACGATTTGGTGTGGGAGCCATATGACCAGGGCTTGTATGAATGGGCCATCGAGAACAAGGTCGGCAATTATTTTCTGCACTGGCAGGATGGACGAGGCAAGAAGCACACCAATGTTTCCAGCACACTCGTCAATTCGGTAATCAAAAAAGAGACATTCAGGTGGATCAACCGCGGCGGCTCTGATGCGGTGATCTGGCTGACCGAATCGCTCAATAACAATCCCGGCTCGACCAACCAGATTCACAACTTCGTTGTGAAGGCAGACCAATTGAGTGTCGAGCGAGATTTGAAGAGCATGGGCGTTGCCATGGCCGGCTACGAGATTGGCGTGCCGGTGGAGCGGTATTTGACCGACATCATGCGTCGGCTGGTGCAGGAGGGTATCTGGCGCATCAATGAGCCTTCGGCCCGGGTTTGGAACCTTGATGGCACAACTTATCTGGTCTGGCCGATGGCTGGCGAAGAGATTGCGCGCCGCACCAAGGACGAAGACATCCCGGGGTTGCCCAAGACGGCAGACGGTATTCTGGACATGATGGTTGAGCGAGAGATCGCCTACTTGCGCGACGACCACGATGATCCGTTCTACTACATTTCCCCGAACGTGATCACCGAGAATATCCCCAATATGCGAATGAAGGCGATTCGCCTCCGAGACCAGGCATTGATCAGCTCGATGCCGATTGCACCGATTCCGGGAAAGATTCATTCGAGCAAAACCGGCGGGACAACGGAGCGCGCAGAGGTGCAAGGTGAATTGCCGCTGAATTCTCAAGACGGCTCCAGCGCGGCTGTAGAGCGGGTAGAGCAAGCGCCTGTGCAGGCCACACCGCAGCAGAGCGCCCCCAGCGCACCTGTAGCGCAGTTGCCCCCAATCGATGCTACCGAAGTGGTCGAGGAAGAAGCTCCCTCGCACTCCCCTATCGAAGCCTCTCTTCCGTCCATGACCGAGCCGCCCCAAGTCTGTGAACCGCTGGCCTTGGACGCGCTGGACGGCGCAATGGGGGAATTGTTGCGTGTCCTGATCGCCGACTTCCAAAACGGCAAGAAGTCATTTGCAAGCCTTGCAGCCAAACATTCCGATGGAACTGTCCACCTCAAATGGCCGGACACCTTCTCCAACTACGGTTTCAGCGGCAAGCAGATCCTTGATGAACTGACAGAACTGGGCTGGTTGATCCCCGCGAATGATGTCGCCAAGGTGGGCGATGCGGAGTTTGCTGACGGCATCGCCAAGTCAATCAAATTGAGCCCCGTTGTCGGTCACCTGTTCGGTTCAGGCAGCAAGGCATTTGAAAGCGTCGCGCGTGGATTGAATGAGGCAATTTCGCCTGTGAAGTCCGAGAAGTCCCCAATCACCGCTTCGAGTTTCGAGGAGGTCTTCCAGATCCCGGATTCAGGACAACCCTCGCAGACGGCCAATAAATCCAGAAAGCGCGCGGCGAAGAAGAAGGTGACCACCCCGGAGAGTGCGGCAGTCGGTCAACCCAATGCAGCGAGGCTTGGGCGCAACTGGCTCACCCATTTGTATCAACACAGTAAAGGCAAGTCCATTGTTAAAAGTGAATAAAGCGGAAGTGATCGACGTGATTGCTGGCCGGTATGCCAACGGCGGATGGTATGCGACGGCGCCTGTCATTCCATGGCTGGCGGCTGAAGGGGGCACATTGCATGATGTGATGAAGACTATCGAAATGATCGCGCCTGCGCTGCAGGGGAAATTGTGCCTCGATATCCCGTTCAAGCTGGATTGGCACGTTGAGGGCGGGATAAATGAAATTTAGACTCGTTTCAATAGTGCTTGGCGTGCTGGTGACGCTTTCGACTCTCGCGCCGGCTGAAGACTTGGGTGTGATAGGCCAGACATATGAAGTCACCGAGGTCAATATGCTCGATGTCATTCAAAACAAGCTCAAGCGCATGGAAAAGACGGGCGAGCTTGCCCGGATCGAGAGGGATTATAAAAAAAAGGCGACTGAAAGCATCGAACATCCCAGTCCGATACCCGGCATTCGCTCGACAGAAACGGCCAGCACGCACTATTACGACCCATCGATGGTAACGGACAAGGACGTCGTTGATGCCAGTGGGCGAATACTCTTCCCGCGCGGCACGCGGGTGAATGCGCTCGATTACGTCGGCTGGAACAAATACCTGCTTTTTGTGGACGGCCGCGATCAGAAACAACTGGAATTCAGTAAAAAAATCATTGCATCCTCCGACAAGCCGGTAAAGCTGGTTCTAGTCGCCGGGGAGCCGCTGGCTTTGATGCGCAAATGGAAATCTCCCGTCTATTACGACCAGGGTGGAAAGCTGACCCGGCGTTTTGCCATCACTCAGGTTCCCGCCATTGTCAGGCAGGAAGGAAAGAGGCTTCGCATCGATGAACTGCGCTACTAAATCCCTCTTCGCATTTTTAATGCTGCTGGCCGGCACGCAAAACGTATCTGCTGCGCTCGATTGTCAGGGCAAGTTTCCCAATCTGGTAACGGATATATGCTGGAGTTGCGCCTTTCCGATCAGGTTGGGCGGATTACCTGTTTCCGTGAACGGGCAGGAGGATACCCCCTCCCCCGGCGCGCCGGTTTGCATTTGCGGCGTAAATCCCGGCTTGAAAATCAGCTTCTGGGAGCCGGTTCGGCATGTCGATGTCGTGCGCAAACCATTCTGCATGACCACGCTTGGCGGCATCGATATGAGCCCGGGCTTTGAGGCCCCGCACGGCACGCAAGACACCAATGACGCCAAGACAACGAGTTCCTTCTATCAGGCGCATTGGTATGTCGATCCCATCTTCGCGTTGCTGCAGATACTTACGGACAGCCCGTGCCTTGAGCAAAGCGCTTTCGACGTGGCCTATCTCACCGAGTTCGACCCGTTATGGAACGACGACGAACTGACAAGCATTATCAATCCGGATTCTTTCCTGTTTGGCAATCTGGTGTCCAGGCTTGCCTGTGCGGCGGATTGCGTTGCATCAACCGCCGGTTTTCCATTGAATACACTTTTTTGGTGTGCGGGATGCCAGGGTTCCATGTACCCATTGAACGGCCACGTCGCAACACACATCGGCGGCGTGCAGGCATCCAGCCTGATCGTTTCACGGCTGATCGCCAAACTACATCGCGAAGGTCTGATGTGGGCGGCATCCGGCAGTAATGGCATGTGTGGGTACTACCCCCAGTTGCTGATGGATAAGACCGGCTATAAGTACCAGATGCACTTCCCGGTCCCGCAGGGCAAGATTTTAGGGAAATGCTGCCAGCCGCTTGGGCGCTCAACCATGATTTGGGGGGTGGGCAAGGAAATACCGGCGGTTGGCGAGGATTATGCCTACATGATTTTCCGCAAGCGCGATTGCTGTCAGGGAGCGTTCTAATGGCCTGTTATCCGACTTTGGCGCGCATCGTACTGGCTTGCGTGGTCGCTTCATCGACCGTTGGCGTTGTTCGAGCAGAAACCGAGATGGAGCGGTCGAGCCGGATCCTCGGCGAGGTGAGCGAGCGCGTGGCGAATCAATACCGCGCTGCCTCCCCCCCCGATGTTAGCGCCCTGCCCCAACCGGCTACCGCCATTGCCCCGGACGAGGTTGCTCGCCGGTTGAGCGCACAGCCTTCGCCAATAATCGCCACCAACAAGACGCCTGAACTGTTGGTTTTTGTCTCGTTCTCGATGCCGAGAGAAAGTTTGCTGCGCATCGTGGAACAGTCCGAAAAGACCGGCGCAAAAATGGTGTTTCGCGGCATGGCGGGCAACAGCCTTACTGATATGTCCCGGCGCGTAGCAGATATTCTGGGCAACCACCGCGTCGAGACGCTGATCCACCCGCCTGCCTTTGCTCAATTCAAGGTTGACCGGGTACCTGCGCTGGTGTTGGCTGGTTCTGATGCCGGCAATCATCTGGACAATGGCTGCGCGCAACCAGGAAGTTACGTCAAGGTGACCGGAGACGTCAGTCAGGACTACGCGCTGGACGCCATCGAGCGAACATCGCCGCAATGGTCTGACGCCGCCCACCAATTCAACAACAAACTTGCGAGAGGTTTTCATCAATGAAAAGAACGGTTCTGACGGCTCTAGTGGCCGGTTTGTGCCTGGCTGTCATTCAGCCTTCCATATGGGCGGCAGCGCTCACCCCCGCAGAGCAGGCGGCGCAGAATGCAGCAGCGTTTGCCGAGGCGCAGGCGCTGGCAAAAGGGGCGGTGAATGGGGCAGCATCCGGTATCAACGACAATTCTATCGCGAACACGATCAACGGTTTCAGCAACCCCAATTACCAATACTCTGACACTGCGCCGGAGGCTGCATTGTTTCAGGGTGGGAATGGCAATACGCAGGCGGCCGGGGTGAGCAAAATCAATGATTGCCAGAATGGGCCGGTCGATCCCGATGCCTTCAAACAGCAAAATTGCGATGCGATCAACTACATGGCCAAACAGCCTGCCACAAGGCCGCAATTCGATGTTTCCAACGACCCTAATATCGCCAGGTCGAGGGCGATCACTGCGAACGCCTCCAGCCTTGCGGCAAATTCACTGGGTTTTGTGGATCCTAATGCCGTCGGCGCATTCAGCGGCTGCACAACCAAAACCACAACGATGGCCGCCAGCACAATCACAGAGGTGTGTCACGACTTCACAAGTTCGGTCAGTCAGTCCTGCGCACTCGGGCGCTCTGTGGTGGTGGATGCCAATACCAATTACCAGTGCGACAAGACAACAAAAGGCTACGAAAATCTGAAATGCAACCGCATCTCCAGCGTGACTTGCACCGGTGGCGGGGATGGGTGCGATCGCGGTGGCATCGTGCCGAATAGTTGGGCTGGTGACATGGCCACAACATTTAAGCCTGACGGAGCGGGCAACTACATCCTCCAATTCGGCACCATCGCCGATAACTATTGGGGTGGATGGGGGACGGTGTACGACCGCACTATGACCTTCACCGTAAAGGATGTGGCTCTTGTTTCCTTGTTTAGCTTGGTGCGCGCCGCGTTTGACGATTGGTTGCTGGTGAGTATCAACGGTACGGTGGTTTATGTGGGGCCCAAAGGGGGCGACCGCCTGGAGGCCTTCTATAAAAGAAGATGCACAGACACAAGAAGAGCTTGCGGATTCTATATATTGCCATTCGTCCGTTACTGCGCCACCTGTGAAAGCTTTCCCGAACTCAGAACGAACTGGAATATTGGACTGAATATCGATCTCAAACCGTTCCTCAAGACCGGTGCAAATACGATTTTCGTGCGCACCATCGTGGCGGGTTTGGGTGAGGGGGCCATCCAGATCCGAACGCGCCAATTCTGTCCGGTCAATTGTAGCGCTTCAACCAACAACCAATGCGCCGCCATGGAGGCCAGAGCAAAATGATAACGCGTCTAATTCTTTCCGGGGCATTGCTTGCGCTTTCCGGGATTTCAATGGCGGCAGATTGCAAGAAAACCGGTTCGATTTGCGTTGATTCCACCCCGTGCAAAATGGTGGGCGGAAACCAGGTTTGTCTGTCTCAATTAGGGTTGTCGTGTTGGAACTATGAGGACACTTATACTTGCCTCAAGCCGGATGCCGTTGATTATTGTGCGGCGATCAAACAGGTGCCTGAATGTCACCAGACAGGATCGGTATGCGCCACGTCAGATACGCTATTGGGCACCGGCTGCATGAAGTGGACGAACACTTGGCAGTGCGGCGCAAGCGTCGCTGCGCCGGCAGGCACGGTCAAGCTGGATACAACCCACACCATCGCATCTGACACCATCGATAGTGCAGCTTGCAATTCCCTTGCGTCGAACCCGACTTGTACACTGGCGGCACATACCTGCACGGAACCGGGTGGGACACGAATCATCAACGGGCTGGCTGTGGCCAAGGATTGCTGGGCGTGGCGCGACGATTATTCGTGCATGGGGCCGATCAAGTCTGATTGCGCCGCCCTGCAAAACAAGGGATGCACACTCAGCTCCTCGAAATGTGTCAGCTACGGCCTCAACAATACCTGCATACTCACCGAAAACGTCTACAGTTGCCAGGACAAGGCTGCTTCGACATCCAGTGTCGTTGATTGCGGCAGCAGTCAATATTGTGTTGGCGGAAACTGCTTTGACACCGGACATACCCCGGATACCGACTTGGCGAAAGCAACGGCCATGATGGAGGCAATGCGCGAGGCCGGAAACTACATGGATCCGGCAACCCTGAAAATTTTTGGGGGTGAGGGAGGAAGTTGCAAAAACAAACTTGGCGGACTTGGCAATTGCTGCAAAGCCGACGGCGGTGGTGCTGGCATGAGCAATGCCTCTATTATGGGCTATACGGTTATGGCTGCCGCCAGTACGGCAGGACAGGTGCTGAAGTACGGTAGCTCATATGTGTATGACGCGATGTTTGGCGCGTCATCGGTTGCCACGGGTGTCAGTTCAATGGCCGCAGCCTCTGGTGCTGCCACCAGTACTGCTGGTGCTGCCGCTGCCGGCGGATTTTCTGCATCCCTTTCCATGTACGGTTTTACGGCCACATATGCGACGGAGGCGGCAGCGGCGGCCAGCGTGGAGGCGGCAGCGGCAGCCAGCACTGCTGCTATTGCTGAAGCCACGGCAGCGGGGGCATCGGCAGCAGCGGCAGCGGCAGCCGGCGAGGCCGCTGCTGCCGGAGCTACTGTAGAAGCTGGATTCACAGTAGCTTTCGACCCTACAACCCTTGCTATTCAGGTCGCGATCATGGTGGTGATGGATTATCTTGCCTGCGAAGAGCCGGAAAGAATGCTCGCCATGAAAAAAGGGCAAGGGCTTTGCCGGTTCAACGAGAGTCATTGTTCAAAGAAAGCTATTAGTTGTATTGAGGTAACAGAATCCTACTGCTGCTTCAATTCTCGCCTGGCCAGAATCGTGAATACGGCTGGTGGCGCGCAGATTGGAAAACCGGCGACCGACTGTTCCGGCTTTACGCCGGATGAATTTACATCGCTGGATTTTTCCAAAATCGACTTGGCGGAATTCGAGGCCGAGATCATGGCTAATGTGAAAATGCCGGATGCCGGAATCATTGGAACCGATGTTGGCGCGTCCGTACAGAACAAGCTCAATAATTACTACACGAGAGGCGCGCAATGATTCGGACAAGAAAAGCACTCCTCGGACTTTTGGTGTTTTTGGCGGCCGGTGTCGCCAATGCTGAAAGTTACGGCAGCGTCAAAGCATTGATGATGAGTGCGCTCAACTCGCCTGATGGCGTGGCCTCGGGCATCGTGGAAGGCAAAGAGGCCGACAAAATCCATGAAACCACCGGTTCATCCGACCCATTGCGGGGCGAAGTGTCCACGGTCTGGCGCTACAAGGAGGAAGGATGCAGCCGCCTTGCGGTAAAGCTCATTCAGCCCAATACACCCACGAAGGAAGGCCCTAAAACGGACTTCACGCTGAATTACGAGTTGAATATTTGCAAGGATGGCATGCCACCAAGCAGTACGGCTCACTGACGGTAGATACCTATGCTGAATTTTACGATGGAGCAGTTCATTCTGGTGGCAGTCGGAGTCCTGGTCGCCTATGTGGCGTTCAGAATACTGGCTGGATTGTTGAGAATCGCCGCATTCGTCGCCGTCATCGCGGGATTGTGGGTTCTCGTATTTCAACCGAGCATGCTCAATGGCCAAGAGATCAACGGCCAGCTCGCTGAACTTTCACCAAAGGCCCAGTTGGCGGTTGCAGAGTTCAACCGGTGCTTTAGCCAGGTCGTCGCATCAATTGGCCAAGGTGGCGAATCCGAGTGCAAACAGCGTGCGATGGTGTTCCTGCAGCAGAGTGGTGGCCAGCAATACGCCGCCGAAGCCATGCGGGCCATTGAGGTTTATCTTGAGGGGACGCGCCGGGTGGAAATTTGACGTCAACCGTTCTTGATCCGTGCAAGGCAAAGCAACGAGTTTCGAGAACGGTTTGCCTTAACGTGCTTTGTTGTCCGTTTTCCGAGTAGGCAGGACGGTTGCCAGTGGCAGGAACAAGGTGTGCGG
>Ga0210031_1001100_pt1 | contig 16174 bp, 16 predicted proteins | sample CryGeyCG2014_080_FD_185455 | JGI IMG/M metagenome (GOLD analysis project Ga0210031, IMG submission 185455) | Groundwater microbial communities from aquifer - Crystal Geyser CG03_land_8/20/14_0.80 (SPAdes) (version 2) | ecosystem: Environmental > Aquatic > Deep subsurface > Groundwater | place... | reverse complement strand
CGGGGCCTTTGAGCTTTACGCCGAGGGCAATTCTCGGCTAGAGGACATTTCCGACTTTTTGGCGCAACGCGGGATATTTTCCCGCGGCGGAAAGAGAATCCACAAGACGAGGGCGACTTTTATCCTTTCAAATCCATTTTATACAGGGTTATTTCGCTACTCCAAAGAATTGCACGAAGGCAATCACGAGCCAATCATCGCAAAGAAAATTTTTGATAAAGTTCAGGAAGTTTTGAAACAGAGAGGAAGGCCGAGAAAGAAATCCAAAATCGAGCCGCAAGTTTTTTGTGGATTGTTGAAATGCGGAACTTGCGGAATGATGATAACTGGCGAATACAGGGTTAAAAAACAGAAAAATGGAAATGTCCACGATTACATTTATTACCACTGCACGAAAAAGAGTAAGGCGGTAAAATGTCCCGAACCCTGTATTCGCCAAGAGGAACTAGATAAACAAATTTCCTCTCTGCTTCAAAAATTTTCTTTGCGTCCGGATTGGGCGGAAAAACTTTTAGAAATGGCGGAAACCAAGAAAGAGCAATCCGCCCAATCCGTTTCTGCTTTTGTTCAGGAGAGGGCCAAAACAAAATCCGCGCCATACAAACGAAGCTCCAGCGACTTCTGGACGGCTATTTAGAGCAGGATATTGAACGGGAAATTTACCGAGAACAGAAAGCAATCTTGTTATCTGAAAAGAAGTCGCTGGACGAGAAAATGGCGCGGATTGAACAAAAGCAGAATGATTGGCTCGAACCGATGAAAGAATGGATAAAAGTCGCTTCAACCCTCGTCAAAATCGCAAGGGATAGCAACTTTCTTCACAAGAAGGTTGCCGCCAAAGAAATCTTTGGCTCGAACCTGCGCTTGGCGAGCCGCGCTGTGCGCGGCGAGCCAGTGTTTCCATACCTTTCCGCGCTTCGCGCGGCTGAATCGGTCGGGCAAAAATCGGAAAGTTTAATCTTGGTGCCGAGGATGGGATTCGAACCCACAAGCCTTAAAGGGCACACGGCTCTGAACCGTGCATGTTTACCAGTTTCATCACCTCGGCTTTATTTTTTAAAACAGATTTTACTATTTTATATTTTCTTTTAAGACAAGGGACTTTTGAATAAAGTATTTATTAGGAATCTTTAAGATTCCAACCTTTTTTGTTTTATTAGGCATCAATCCAATATTAAGCAACCACTTATATAGAATAACATTTCCAAATTGAATATGATAAGAGCTTTTTTCCCTCGTATAGCCACTAAACTTCGATGTGATTTTATTATTGATTCCTAAACATTTTTTAAAAGTATTTAGTAATTGTATGTCATTCGAAGTTATATCTAAATGTCTACCATCAATTGATAAACTGCCATCGGTAGTAAGTAATCCAATGGCATAAGCAACTTCAGGAGTCCATTTAATAGGTTTACCCTTCGGTTTCATAAATATTTTTAATTAGCGCGTCTACCAATTCCGCCACAAGGGCTTTTTTATTTTTTTCTACCTCTTTTTGTTTTTATATACCAATCTTTAATTGAATTGAACCTGTCTTCTGGAGAATTGAGGTTTTCTATCTTTACCCCTTTTACTTTTTTATCAATCAAATAGTTATAATTAGTGCTGTATAAGAAGATGGCAGGTATTTCTTTGTTGATTATTTTTTGAAATTCATCATAGTATTGCTCCCTTTTTGTTTTGTCCTTTGCTAATTTGTATTTTTCCAATAATTCGTCTGCTTTACGATTAGAAAATTTTGAAATATTTGAACCTGGCTCAATCTGCGACGAATGCCACAAAGGATATGGATCAGAGTTTTTGTTTAAGACGCCCAGTAAAATAGCCTCAAAACTTCCTTCCCTGATTACATTTTTTGCTTCATTTGTTTTTATTGTCACGAGCTTTGTTGTTATGCCAGCCTTTTCCCAACTTTCTAAAATAATCTCTGCTATTTTTTGAAGAACAGGGTCCTCAATAGTGGTTAGAGAAATTTCAAGAGGGGATTTGATTTGGGAAAGCTTTCTTTCAATCTCTTCTTTATTACAAGCGGAACCATTAATAATTTTTCCTTCTCCGAGAAGAACCTCCCTCCAGATTTTTTCTTTTGGAGTCAAACAGGAAAGGATTTCTCTTGTCTCAGCTGATAATTTATCTTTTTTAACATTAAAAAAAACAGCCGTGAAATAAGGAAGGGGGATAGAATAAAAATTTAGATTAGAGAAACTTCTAGGATCGGCTATCTCTTTTGGGGGAGTAAAGCCTAGGGCATCAATTTCTTTTTTCTGCAAAGCAATCGCCGCGCTTTTAAAATCAGGATACAATTTTAGAGTAATTTTTTCAATAAATGCCCCTTCTTGATTATTTTTCTCTCGCTTGAGAATAATAAAAAGAGGGGTTTCCTCTTCTAATTTATAAAATTTGGTAGAGACTAAGCGATCCAAAACCGCTTTTTTTTCTGATTCGCCGACTACTCCTTCAAAAAATTCTCCTCCAACTGCCGGTCTAACTTCTAAATGGAAGAAATAAAAAATTGTTAGAAGTAAAATCAAGCTGGCGGAAAAGAAAAAGAAAGAGATTTTTAATTTTCTCTTTTCGTTAACTGTTAAAAATTTTGGCAAATATTTGAGTTGTTTTAAATTTGGAAGTTTTTTTGGGTTGTTTTTTTTAATTGTTTCTTGCTCAAACTCAATGCCAAAATTCTTTTTAGAGAATTTTCTAAACATAAATTTATCGAACAAGGATTCTCAAAAAACCTATCAATAGAAAAAGAGTAGCGAAAACAATAGTGGCAATGAAAACGGTTTTTTCCAATCCCCTTCGTGTTTGATAAACTTCTCCTCTTCCGCCGAACAGAGAGGAAAGTCCGCCGCCTCTTGCTTGAAAAAGGACGCAAATAATAAGAAGGACAGAAACAACAATTTGGACAATACTTAAAATATTCATATCTTTTATTATAACAATATAGAAAATTTTGACAAGACATAAAACGAATAGTATAATGATATTAATAAATTTGTTAATTTTTTAGGCGCTTTCGTCTAGCGGTTAGGACACATGGTTCTCAGCCATGTAACACCGGTTCGACTCCGGTAAGCGCTACATAGAAAATTAAATTATGATTACTTGCTTAATCCTTTTTTCCGGCGGACTTGATTCTAGCCTGGCTTTCAAAATTTTGGAGAAACAGAAAAAATTAAAACTTCTAGGCCTCATTTTTAGAAGTTATTTTTTTAATGAAGAAAAGGCAAAAAAGATTGCCGAAAGTATAAATTTACCAATTAAAATTGTTGATATCGGAAGGGAGCACTTAGAAATAGTGAAATCACCAAAACATGGTTACGGAAGCGGAATAAACCCTTGTCTTGATTGCAAAATTTTAATGCTGAAAAAGGCAAAAGAAATTTTGAAAAAGACAAAAGGTAAAGTTTTCGTGGCCACTGGCGAAGTTTTGAACCAAAGGCCGATGTCACAAATGCGGCCTGCTCTTGCCCTGATAGAAAAAGAATCAGGCTTAAGCGGATTTTTGTTAAGACCTTTGTCAGCCTTGTTACTGGAAGAAACAACCCCGGAAAAAGAAGAATGGATACAAAGAGAAAAATTGTTAGACATTTCTGGCCGATCGAGAAAAAGACAGCTTGTCTTAGCCAAAGAGTTTGGTCTTAAAACTTATTTAACTCCGGCTGGCGGTTGTATTTTGACTGAAAAAGAATTTGCAAAAAAAGCGAAAGAACTTTTTGAAGTTTGCCCTGATTGCCGAGCAAATGACGTAGAATTATTAAAAATAGGCAGGCATTTTTGGCTCTCTAAAACAAAAATAGTGGTAGGCAGAAACGAGGAGGAGAACCTCAAATTAAAAAAACTTGCCAGGCCAGGAGATTGTCTGATTGAACTTAAAGATTTCGCCGGGCCTCTGACCATGATCAGGAATTATGGGCCAGAAAAAGAATTAAAGCAGGAAGCAATAGAAAAGGCCAAGGAATTGACTCAATTTTATTCCACTAAAGCCAGAGGAAAGAGGGGAATAAAGTTTACTTGTTTTAAATAATAATCCTGATATAATATTTATATGGAATCACCAAAATTTGAAATCCCAATCAGAGTTATAAAAGAAAAGGCGCCATCTGAAAAGGAGCCATCCCCCAAAGTAGAAAAAGAAAAAAAATGGGAAAGGTTTAAGGAAACGGAAAAGGTGTCAGAAACTACCATTCCTGTCAGTACGGTCGCGTCTCTCGCCGAATTTAAACCTTTAACCGAGGCAGAAATCACTAAAGAAATAGAAAATATCCTCTCGGAAAATTTAGAAGAAATTTATCAGGGTTTGCCTCAAAATCTTAGAGAACAATTCAGAAAAAAGGGGGATGAAACGGTTTCGGAAATTAAAAAAGTTATTTCCAAAACAAAAATAGTCATCTATAAAATTTTGAAACTCATTAAAGAATGGCTGAGGGTGGTGCCGGGAATAAACAAATTTTTCTTAGAAGAAGAAGCAAAAAGAAAAACGGCGAAAATTCTAGCTCTGGTAGAGAAAGCAAAGAAAAAGAAATTATAAAATAATTTTGCATTTTGACTATATGTTAATTTGTCTTCCCCTTGAAGGGGAAAAAATAAATTCCTTGCTTTCGGTCCGATTTGAAGAAGCGAAGTATTTTTTATTAATTGATAATGAAACTAAAGAACTAGAAATAGTTGAAAATTTAGCTAGTTGCGATGAAGCCGTTTATTTAGCCACCACCAAAAGACCGAAAGTAATCATCACCGGCAATCTCTTGCCGGCTTCTTTTGACTTTTTAAAGGCTTCAGGAGTGAAAATAATTTCTGGCGTCTTCGGCCAAAGCGGCAAAGAAGCCCTTGAAAATTACAAAAAAGGAAAATTAAAACCGATAGAAACTCATCAAACAACAGTTAAGGGAAAACTTTTATAAATTCAAACTTATGAAAAAATCATTTACCCTTATTGAACTTTTAATTGTGATTGCCATTGTTGGCGTTTTAACTTCTTTAATTATTCCGATAGTTGGAAATACTCGGGCTAAGGCGAGAGACGCCAAAAGAATGGAAGATTTAAGGCAATTCCAATTAGCCCTGGAAATGTATTATTCAGACAACAATCATTATCCCATTTGGGAGGAAGGAGGAGGTTTGAGCGAGCCAGCCAACCCTTTAATTACCGGCACCACTTCTTCTCCGTCTTTCTTTACTTCTCAATATATGGCGAAACCAACTGGTCTTAAAGATCCCTTGCCCTCTAAATATGTCTATTATTACCAATCAGACGCTACTGGTTCCCTTTACAAAGGAGCTGCCTACATGGAAACAAGTTCAGGTCAGCAAGAAAAAGCCGCTACTGATGGAGGTACGGCTTCTAAATATTATGAGGCTTTTACTTATAAAGGAGCAGAACAAATTGAGTTAACTGATGCTTTTTTAGATCACATGATGCCTGGTTCAAATTGGTTCAATCTATCTTGGTCAAAAAGGGCACCGATTCAAGTTTCTGTTCCTTCTGGCTCAACGGCTGCTGATTATCAAGTAAAATTTACTATCAACTATGATTCAGATATGCAAACAGACTTTGATGATCTAAGATTTATTGATGACGATCAGACGACAAATTTACCTTATTATATAGAAAGCAAAACAGACGGCTCTTCAGCCGTTGTCTGGGCCAAAATCAAAGATGTGATTACCACCACTCCTCAAACAATTTATATGTATTACGGCAACCCCTCGGTTAGTTCAGAAAGCAATGGTGATAATACTTTTTTGTTTTTTGATGACTTTGAATCAGGATTTAATGGAGCAAAATGGGAAAGAAACAGAGATGCTTCAGGCGGCGGTTGCGGAGCTTTTGTTTCAGGCGGAATCTTATATGTCTATGGGGGCGATGGAAATTGTCCTGGTTGGGCAAGGTCAAAAGTTGATTTACCTAATAAATTAATAACTGAAAGTAGGTGGAAAGTTTGGCGGCCTGGTAGTTCTTACTGTTCTGCTGGTAATGGTGATTGTCAGGAAGAGGGCGGGCTTTATGTTCAGAAATATGATTACTCCACTTATTATACAGGAATTGAGTATGATAATTATACTTATAGCGGTTGTAATGCTTCAAATGCTGATAGCTTTTATCCTCATCCTTGTACAGCTGGTGTTAAACTCGCTGGATACTGGGATAATATCTGGTTCAGGCAAAAACTTTACTATGACGGAACTTCTGCCTCTAATAATGTAAAATTCATAAGACAACAAAACGGTGGGAGTGAGGAAAGTATTACCCATACAGCAAGTCAGACAACAGAAAATTTAAGGTTGAATATAGATCCTAGGGCTTGGTTTGGCGAACCCAATCATCGTTTCTATAGTGATTGGATTTTTGTTCGCAAATACGCTTCCTCTGAGCCCACAGTGAATATAGGGGCAGAAGAATAGTCGATGATATCGGTTAATTAGTTAATAATTTATGTTTTATACTTTTGACACGCCTTTCGGTATAATTTCAATCGCTCCACAAATATTTTTAGTCATTGGAGGGGTAATTATTTTTTTACTTTCTTTCTTTTTATTTAAAAGCTTTCTTAAGCGAAGAGCAGCCCTCAGGTATAGTTTAGATAAAGCTTTCCTCTTGGTGACTCTGCCGCCGGAAATGACTGAGGAAGAAAAAAAGAAAACAATGGAGGAACTTTTAGCGCCAACAGAAAATTTTTTTGATAATGTGGCTGGCTTGCGCGCCCAGAGAGGAGTTAAAACAGGTCTTTTCGGCCGAAGCGATCATTTTTCTTTTGAAATATTTCTTGACAAAGACGGATCTATTTCTTTTTATGTGGTAGCGCCAAGATATTTACAACAATTTTTTGAAGAGCAAATCCACGCCCAATATCCTAACGCCAGCATTGAAGAGGTAGATGAATATAATGCTTTTTTGGAACAGGGCGAGGTCGCGGCCGCTTATTTTCGTTTGTCACAACCCTGGATTTTGCCGATAAAAACTTATAAAAAATTAAAAACAGACCCCTTAGAATCAATCGTTAACGCCGTCTCTAAAATAGAAAAAGGCAATCAAGCCGTGATCCAGGTTATTACCCGCTCAGCTAAGGGCGAGTGGCATAAAAGAGGCGCCAAAATTGCTCAAGAGATGAAACAAGGGAAAAAATTTACTGAAGCATTGGGGCCTGAGAAGGGTCTCTTCTCTAAAATATTAAAAGAAATTGAACAGGCAACGACAACTCAGCCTAAAAAAACACCGTATGAAGAAGAAAAGAAACGTTATCAACTTTCACCGATGGAGGATGAGGTGGTCAAAAATCTGGAGGAAAAAACATCAAAGGCGGGATTGGACGTCAATATCAGAGTTCTTGTTTCAGCCAAAGACAAAGAAAGGGCGAAGATGTATTTAGACAATATTCTCAATTCTTACGCTCAATATTCAATTTACCATTATGGCAATGGATTATTGCCAACTAAAACAAGAGACAAGAGATTCATTGAGGATTTTATTTATCGAAATTTAGATGAGGCACAAAGTTTTATTTTGAATTCAGAAGAGATGACCAGTATTTTTCATTTTCCTTTGCCGACTCTTAATATTCCAAGTATCAAATGGGTGGTGGCCAAAACCGCGCCAGCGCCGCTTGGCGTTCCTGACGAAGGATTGATTTTAGGCCACAATCTTTATCGCGGGGTTGACAAAATAGTTAGAATTAAAAAATTAGACCGCATGCGTCATATTTATATTATTGGTCAAACCGGTACTGGTAAATCAACTCTGCTCCTAAATATGGCGGTGCAAGACGCTATGAACAAAGAGGGATTTTGTCTCATCGATCCGCATGGCGACTTGATAGAAACGGTTTTAGGCAACATACCAGAAGAAAGATATGACGATTTGATTTTATTTGAACCAGGATACATAGAACGGCCGATGGGGCTTAATTTACTTGATTACGATGCGTCGTATCCAGAACAGAAAACATTTGTGATTAATGAAATGATTGAAATAATGGATAAACTTTATGACCTGAAACAAACTGGCGGCCCGATGTTTGAACAATATATGCGCAACGCCATGCTTCTTGTCATGGCGCATCCTGAATCCGGTTCTACCCTGATGGAGGTGCCGCGCGTGCTGTCTGATCCTGATTTTCGACATTATAAGCTTGACCATTGTTCTAATCAGGTTGTTAATGATTTCTGGATTAAAGAAGCGGAAAAAGCTGGCGGCGAAGCAGCTCTCTCTAATATGACTCCTTACATCACCTCGAAGTTAAATCAATTTACGGCCAATGACATAATGAGGCCGATTATTGGTCAGCAAAAAAGCGCGATTAATTTTAGAGAGGCGATGGACAAGGGAAAAATTATCTTAATCAATTTAGCTAAAGGCAAAATAGGCGACTTGAATGCTTACTTGCTGGGTTTAATCATTGTCGGGAAAATTTTAATCTCTGCTCTTTCTCGTGTTGATTTAAAAGAAACCGAGAGAAAAGATTTTTATCTTTATGTGGATGAGTTCCAGAATTTCGTGACTGAATCTATCGCCACAATTTTATCTGAATCAAGAAAATATCACTTAGGTCTGGGCATCGCCCATCAATATGTTGGTCAATTGGTCAGGGGGCAAGACGCTCAGATACGCGATGCCGTCTTTGGCAATATAGGAACAATAATCAGCTATAAAATTGGCGTTGAGGACGCCCAAACGCTTGAAAAACAATTTACTCCTGTCTTTAATGTTCATGATTTAATTAACGTGCCTAAATTCAGCGCTTATATCTCAATGATTGCTGACAATCAACCTTTACGACCCTTTTCAATCATGACTTATCCGCCTTTAGCGGGGAACGAAGAAAAAGTGAGATTATTAAGAGAATTATCTCATCGTAAATACGGTCGACCAAGAGAAATAGTAGAAAAAGAAATAGCTGAAAGATTTAAAATTTAACCATGACATTTTATACTCCAACTTTTATCATAATTTCTTTGGCTTTCGTTGTTTTTCTTTTTATTAGCTTATCTGCTTCAAAAGGGATTTTTTTTGGCGCTCCTTGGGTGCCCATTAATAAAAAAAGCTTGGGGCATCTAATTAAAATTCTTAACCTGAAGCCGGAAGACGTTCTCTATGATTTAGGCAGCGGCGACGGAAGAATTCTGATTAGAGCTGTCTTGAAATACGACTTTAAAAAGGCCGTCGGGATTGAAGTCAGCGGATTTCTTTGTTTTTGGTCTAAATTTAAAATCTGGATTGAAGGTTTAGGAGACAAAATTTTTATTAAAAAAGGAAATTTATTTAAACAAAATTTATCTGAGGCGAGTGTGGTTGTCCTTTATCTGATGCCAGAAACTTCAGAAAAACTGAAAAACAAACTCAAGAAAGAAACAAGGCCGGGGACAAGAATTTTCTCCGTTGCTTTTCCCTTGATTGGTTGGCAGCCAGACGAGGTGATTAAAAAAGAGGGATACCACCCAATTTATTTTTACAAAACATAATCTATGGTTTTATATCGTAAATATCGTCCACAAAAATTTTCTGAGCTGATTGGTGAAAAAGAAATTATTACCATTCTGCAAAATGAAATAAAACAAGAAAAGACTGCTCATGCTTATCTGTTCGCCGGACCGCGCGGGGTAGGGAAGACCACCATGGCCAGAATTTTAGCTAAAGCGGTTAATTGCGCTAACCGAAAGAAGGGTGAAGCCGAGCCCTGTGATCAGTGCCTTTCTTGTCAGGAAATAGCTCAAGGGAAAAGTTTTGATTTAATTGAGATTGACGCCGCTTCAAACAGGGGGATCAATGAAATCAGAGAGTTAAAAGAAAGAATCAGATTTCTGCCAAGCCTCTCTCGCTTCAAAGTTTTTATCATTGACGAAGTGCATATGCTCACCCCAGAGGCTTTTAACGCGCTTTTGAAAACCCTTGAAGAGCCGCCTTCTTACGTCTTATTCATTTTAGCCACGACTAAGATCCACGAACTGCCGGAAACAATCATTTCCCGTTGTCAGGTTTTCAAATTCACTAAAATTCCCTTGGAAGAAATCGTTGATTATTTAAAAGAAATCGCCAAGAAAGAAGGAGTGAAGATTTCCGAGGAAGTTTTGAAAATTATTGCTTTTCGCTCTGAAGGATGCGCGAGAGACGCGATGAGTCTCCTGGGCCAGATCATTGCTTTGGGCGACAAAGAGATTACGCTTGAAGAGGCGATGCTTGTCCTGCCGCCGAGCCAGCTGAATTTAGTCATTGATCTTTTAGATTTATTAATAAAGAAAGAAGCGAAAGGGGCCATAGAATTGGTTAATAATTTATTAGCCGAGGGAGGGGATTTAGACCAATTTATCACTGACTTTATTGATTTTCTAAGAAAGGTCTTTTTGCAAAAAGTCGGGGTTTTGGACGAGAGCTATAAATTTCATCTTGATGAGGAGCTGAATAAGAATTTAACGCGCTTAGCAGAAAGTATAGACCTGAAAGATTTAGTCAGATTGATTGAACGATTTGTTAAGCTTAAAATAGGATTTGAATACAGCGAGATCCCTCAACTGCCGATTGAATTGGCGATTTTAGAACTCAGCCAGGTTGATTCCGCCTCAGCGGAACCCCGCTATGGCGGTGGTAAATAATTTCTTTATGCGTCAAGACTATATTGATCTTAAATACAAACCTAAAAAAAATGAAGTGATTGCCTTGTATTATCTTGAACCAGCTAGAGGCGTAAGTTTTGAAGAAGTCGCCAACCACTTGGCCGGCGAGAGCTCAATCGATACTTGGTCAGATATTCTAACTTTATCGCCATCCTTGGCTTCTAAATTGAAGCCTCATGTTTTTTTTCTGAATAAAAAAAAGAAGATAATTAAAGTCGCTTATCATCTTGATTTATTTGAAATAAATTCTATCCCTCAGATTTTAAGCGCTCTGGCCGGCAATATTTTTAGTCTGGAGACGATAAAAAATTTAAAGCTCCTTGACCTATCTTTTCCGAGAGAACTCATCAAACAATTTAAAGGGCCGAAATTTGGCCTAAACGGCATCAGAAAATTATTAAGAGTTAAGAACAGGCCTTTAATTGGGACGATTATCAAACCTAAGGTTGGTTTAACACCTGAGCAGCAGGCAAAAGTTGCTTATGAAGCTTGGTCAGGCGGCTGCGATCTGGTCAAAGATGATGAAAATTCAACTAATCAAAAGTTCAACCAATTTAAAGAAAGAGCGAAATTAGTACTTAAAGCCAGAAAGAAAGCGGAAAAAGAAACAAGGGAAAGAAAAATGTATTTGGCTAATATTACCAGCCCTACCTGTGAAGAAATGTTAAAAAGAGCAAAATTTGTCAAAGATTTGGGAGGGGAATATGTAATGATTGATATAATTCCGGTTGGTTGGACCGCTTTGCAGACTTTAAGAGAAGCGAATAAAGATCTTAACTTAGTTTTGCACGGCCATCGTTGTATGCATTCTGTCTTCACCAGAGACCTTAAACACGGAATCAGTATGCTGGTAATTGCTAAGCTCGTTAGATTATTAGGGTTGGATCAGCTTCATATCGGAACCGTGGTAGGCAAAATGCACGGTGAAAAAAAAGAAGTTTTAACTGTTAGAGATGAATGTGTTTTAAAAAGGATAAAAGAAAATACGCCATTAAATGTTTTAGCCCAGGAATGGGGCAAAATTAATCCTTTATTCCCAGTCGCTTCAGGCGGTTTACAACCTTTGATGATTCCGAAATTATTGAAAATCTTTGGTCAAGATGTTATATTACAATTTGGCGGAGGAATACACGCTCATCCTATGGGGACAAAAGCAGGAGCCTTAGCTTGCCGCCAAGCTCTTGAATCAACCCTAAAAGGAATCTCGTTAAAAGAGGCAGCGGAAAAACACAAAGAGTTAAAAGTGGCGATTGATAAGTGGGGATTGATAAAATAAAAATGTATTGCGGGGTCGTCTAATGGTAGGACTATGGATTCTGGATCCATGTATCTTGGTTCGAATCCAAGCCCCGCAGCAAATTAGTATAACTTAGGATAATGTCCAAGTCAATTTACTTAAAAGAATTTAAAACAGTAATCGAAAGAATTAAAAAAGCCAGACGAGACGCTGGTAAAAAATTACTTGATTATTTTGTAGAACAATATGGACCTAAAAACTCTAAAAAAGAAACTGGAGAAAATGAAACAAAGAGGCTTTGTTAAAACTCACAGAACTGGCGATACCGGTATTGGTAAAACATTAGAGGATTTGCTTGGTATTCAGGAAAATAACATTCCTTTACATGATATCTCTGATGTTGCAGAGCTAAAAGCATGCCGCAAAGATGCCACATCAATGCTTACTCTTTTTACGTTAGAGCCATTGCCAAAAGGCGGGGATCGCGACAGGTTATTACTTGATAATTTCGGTTATTCAAAAAGAGACAACCAAAGATCAAAAGAGCTACATAGCACTCTTTCTTGTAAAAGATATAATAATCAAGGGTTAAAATTTTCGGTTGAAAAAGATAAGATCAAAGTTCAAGGAAAAGGTAAAAGATTGAATATTTATTGGGCTATGGAGAGTGTTGAAAAGAAATTTCACGATAAGTTGCCTGCCCTAGTTTATGTCCTTGCTGATAGAAAAATAATAGATAATGCAGAATATTTTCATTTTAACGAAGCTTATTTGCTTACCGATTTTGATTTTGAATTATTCAAAAAGATGGTAAAAAAAGATGAAATCGTGGTTGATTTTAGAATGTATTATAGACCCAATGGAAGCGTTAGAAATCACGGTACTGGTTTTAGGGTTAAAATTAATAAACTCTATCGCGCTTTTAAAAACAAAAAAAAGTTAATTTAATTTTTCCTGAGTATTACTACGCTCTCTTTTGTCATCGTTTCTTCTAACTCGCCAACAACATTTGTAGGCGATGTTTTGATAGGCATTCTTTTACCGGTAATGTTTCTAATAAATATATCTTCACAAGTAAATCCAATTTGTTGAGCCAGTTCAGCAATAATAAGATCAGTTGGTATTCTAACTTGCTTTACGAGGCGATTACCTATAACAATACAGAGATATTTTTTTGCCTTAAGCATTTTATAAGCTCGTATTAAACAATCATTTAGTCCTATAAAAAAACTCAAAACATCTTTTGCTCGTTTCTCATCTTTTTTTACGATTTTTTTTAAAGATTCTGAAAGATACCCCGAAGAAAGAGAGTGGACAAGATTTTTTACCGCTTTACCACCTAATAATTCATTATCAACCCCAGAAGCATTATCCGGATTATCAAAAATATCTATCCACTGTGCAGAAAGTCTAGAAAATTGGCCGTAAGCAACCGTTGTTCTACTGTCGCCATAAGGAGGAGAAGTGATAATGCAATCTATAGTATTTTCTTTAATACCATTATCTTTTGAAGAATCGCCGAATATAATTTTAGTCCAAGTATTTTTATCAATATCTCGATAAAATTCTTCCATTCCTTTTATATTTGACCTTATCTTTTGCTTAAAAATTTCTAACACATTTGGATTATATTTTTCTAATTTTTCTTTTTTAATCCTCACTAGTTTAAATTCACCATTTTTTGTATTTGATGATTTTCTAACGGTTTCGCTAAAAGCGACCGCAAAGAAATCTTGAATTTTTTTGTTTTTTATTTCTTTAATTGCTTTCTTAATTTTGGCCAATTCTATAATTACTTTATCTTTAAACCAAAATTCAATATTTTTAAATTGTGGTTTTTCTATTTCTGTATTTTTGATTTTATTAACTCTGGTTAAAAATTTGATATATTCTTTTGAAATTAGTTGCGGATTTATCGGCGTTGTTTTAACTCTTGCTAAAAAGGTAGCCAACGGATTTAAATCTATCCCATAAGAATTGCGACTCAATAATCTGCTTTCAACTAAAGCAGTACCCGAACCGCAAAATATATCGCAAACAGTATCTTTTTTTTTGCTGTAGGTTAAAAGCAGCCTTCGTGCTACTTGAGGAATAAACATTGCCGGATAAGTATGGAAGCCGTGAGTATAGGGTTTTGTTTTGGCCCCATCAAAATCCCAAGAGTAATCAATTCTTCTTTGAAGTTTATGATCCGATGCTTTTTCTCTTTCAGTTTGTTTTTCAAAATTTCTGATAATTTTGACAACAATACCTCTTATTTCTACTTCTTTTGTATAAATCGGAAAGAGAGCAGGATTGGCAGGCTGTAATCTAAATCGATCTTTCTCACGATAGATTTTTTTGAGCGTTGTCTCATTATCGTTGATAATTGCCACAACAGTTTGGCCGTTGTCCGCAGTGTTCTGTTGTCTAATAACCACAATATCGCCATCATAAATCCCGTCATCTATCATACTATTGCCTTCAACGTACAAAGCATAATGATTGCCGAATTTACCAATATCGTCTTTTGCCACAGTAATCGTTTCCGGGATTTCTATTGCTTCTATTGGCGCCCCGGCGGCGATGGTGCCGAGCAGAGGAATTTCTACTAAACCAGATTTTTTATTATCATTGATTAATTCAATATTTCGATGTCCACGTGACGATTTATCAAGATAGCCCTTAGATCTTAACGCTTCTATATGTTGGTGAATCGTAGAAACTGACGATAAATTAAAATGCTCCTTTGTTTCTTCAAGCGAAGGAGCGTATTCATTTTTTTGAATGAATTTTTCAATATAATTAAGAATTTGTTTTTGTCTCTTGGTAAGCATAAACGATATTTTTACTTTTTCTACAATTCTATTATATCAGAATTCTAGATATTTACCTGTGGATAACTTTCGGTTTTTTTTCGGTATTTATGCTATAATATAGAATATTATCCAACCAAACTAAAGGTAGGGAATGATTTAAAATTTGATGTATTTTTTATTTTTAATAAAATTTTAATAATCAAAGCGCCCCGCTACGGCAGAGTGGAAATATAAAAGTCGAAGAATCAGTTAAATTAATTAGTAATTTGAGAAATAAAGAAATATGGAAAGAAAAAGAAAATCTTTTTGCTATCTTACTACCAAAGTTTATCAAGGAGAAAAAACATTGGGAATAAGATTTGAGCCTAAACAGTGATAAAAATGGTGTCAACTCTATTTTTTAGTCAATTTTGACCAAAACAAAAAGTCGAAAAATTAGTTGAGAAATAGAAATTATGAAAGATAAAATTTATCACAATAAATTCGCTGGCTTCTACGATTATTTCCAGCATGGTGTGAAAGGCGATGTTAATTTTTATCTCAATTATTTTAAGAATTTTAAAGGTAAAATTTTAGAAATTGGAGCGGGCACAGGCAGAATAACTATTCCCTTATTAAAGAAGGGCTTAGATGTAACCGCTTTAGACATTTCCTCTCGGATGCTTGCTATTTTAAAGGAAGAAGCAAAGAAAGAAAGATTGTCGCCGAAGTTAGTTCTTGCCGATATGCGGACTTTCCATTTGAAACAAAAATTTGAGGCGATTATCGTAACCTTTAGAGCTTTTCAACATCTTTATTCAGTTGATGACCAATTAAAGGCATTAAAGTGTTTTAAAAAACATCTTAAACCAAATGGTATTTTAATTTTTGATATTTACACTCCGAACTTGAAATATATTCAGAAAGGGGACTGGCAATGGCATAAAGATCAAGATATTAATTTACCAAGCGTGAAGGGAAAAGTCAGGATTGATTATCGTAATCGTTATGATATGGCCCGACAAATGATGAATCAGGAATATCGTTTTAGTTATCCCGGTGGCAGAAAAGAGGCGGTACCGCTTCGAATGCGTTTTTTCTTTCGTTTTGAGATTGAGCATTTATTAAGATTGGCAGGGTTTAAAGTCAAAAATCTTTATGGTGATTTCAGTAAAAGTAAGTTTAAAAGTGGCTCTCCAGAAATGATTTGGATAGTATCGCCCGAAAGAAAATAAACATGGTTCAGTAAAAAATAAATTAGACTTAGAAAAAAATGGTAGAAAATGGGGTCAACTCTATTTTTAACAAAAAGCCAAAAAATTAATTGAGGAATAAAATTTGAACTAGGCTATTTGAAAAAAATGGTTGGTAAAAACTTGACCTCACAACTACGAAAAACAAATTAGATAAAATAAAAAATAGTAAATTGATATTTTAATGAAACAATTTTCACATTCAAAACTAGAAACTTATGAAAGATGTCCATTGCAGTATAAGTTTCAATGTCTGACTAATCTGAAACCAGAGAGAGAATCTACTATTGAGGCTT
>Ga0210031_1001091_pt1 | contig 16272 bp, 9 predicted proteins | sample CryGeyCG2014_080_FD_185455 | JGI IMG/M metagenome (GOLD analysis project Ga0210031, IMG submission 185455) | Groundwater microbial communities from aquifer - Crystal Geyser CG03_land_8/20/14_0.80 (SPAdes) (version 2) | ecosystem: Environmental > Aquatic > Deep subsurface > Groundwater | place... | reverse complement strand
CGGTGTTATGGGTTGTTTTAATTAACCCTCCTCTCCCGTCTCCTACCCCCATCTCTCCGTCTCCCCCTATCCCAACCAGCAGTGCTGGTTGGGATGTACAGGAGTCGGCAACAACGCCGACTCCGATTGAATACCCAGCTTGCTACTGGGTATTCACTCAGAACAACCCCATGGCGGTCTCTGACCGCTGTGGGAATGATAGGACTCACCCCGAATGGGGTGATGTCCCAACCCCCTGCAAAGCAGGGGATGTCGGGCCAGACGGCCCGGCATTTCCGCCGTATTGTTATTGCGGACCATAAGGGGGCGCGCGGCCCCCAAAAATATAAAGCGTCGGTTTCACACCGGCGCTTTTTTAAACTATATTTTTTAATAGCGTTATTTTTGCTACAATATGTATATGAATCGCGAAATTGCAAAATTGTTTCGTTTGATTGCGCAGTATTTATACGCGCAAAACATTGCGTTCAAGCCGCAGGCATACGAACGCGCTGCGCAGTCATTGGAAATATACGAAAAAGATGTATCTGATGTATATCATGAACATGGGTTAAAAGGATTAAACGAAATCCCCGGAGTCGGCACAGCGCTTGCGGAAAAAATACAGGAATATATTCGTACAAAAAAGATAAAACAATTGGAGCAATTGAAAAAGCAATTTCCGTTTGACATGGCGTCGCTTTCTGCAATAGAAGGCATTGGCCCGAAAACCGCACTGAAATTGTATAAAACGCTTAAAGTGAAAACACTTGCGGATTTGGAACGTGCGCTTGCGCAAAAAAAGTTGGAGCATATTAAAGGATTTGGCAAAAAAACGCAGGGAAAACTTGCAACACATGTGGCGTTTTCAAAAAAATCAGCAGGAACTTTTTTGCTCGGGGCCGTATACGACGATACGCTGGTCATGCGAAAGCGTATGGCGCGGGTTCCGTGCGTGAGAGCAATTGAAATTGCGGGTTCCATACGCAGGATGAAAGAAACCGTGCATGACATTGATATGCTTGCAGTAAGCGAAAATCCAAAAGCGCTTATGGATTATTTTGTTTCACTTCCCACTATTGTTGAAATATACGCTAAAGGAATAACTAAATCATCCGTGCGGCTGGAAAGCGGCATTGATGTGGACCTTCGTGTTGTGCCGAGCGAAAGTTGGGGAGCGGCGCTGAATTATTTTACCGGGTCTAAGGAGCATAATGTGGCATTGCGGGAAATTGCAATTAGTAAAGGATGGAAACTCAACGAATACGGCCTTTTTAAAATCGCGGGTCAACGCGGGCCAAAACGCGGAACTGCGCATAAGGAGATTATGATTGCAGGTAAGACCGAGGAAGAACTTTATGAAAAATTAGGCATGGATTATATTGAACCGGAAATGCGCGAAAACCAAGGAGAAATCGAAATGGCGCAAAAAGGAACATTGCCAGAACTCGTGAAATTACAAGATATTAATGGCGATTTGCAAATGCACAGCACGTGGTCTGACGGCAAAAATACCATACAAGAAATGGCAATGGCAGCGCTCCAGCTCGGGTACGCGTATATTGCTATAACTGACCATACCAAGAGTTTAGGCATTGCGGCTGGCATGGATGAACGCCAGATTATACGGCAAATGAAAGAAATTGATTTACTCAACAAAAAACTCGCTGGCACACTGAGAATTTTGAAAGGACTTGAGGTGAATATTTTAAAAAACGGCTTGCTTGATATTCCGGACGTCTTGTTGGCGAAAATGGATATGGTTGGAGCTGCGGTGCATTCGCATTTTTCCATGTCAAAACGCGATATGACCGAACGTGTGATGCGCGCTATGAAAAATCCCCATGTTGATATTTTATTTCATCCAACCGGCAGATTGTTGTTGCAGCGCGAAGGATACGAGCTTGATTTTGAGAAAGTTTTTGCGTGCGCGAAACAAACCAAAACCGCAATTGAAATCAATGCGTTTCCTAACCGGTTAGATGTGAACGCCAATTTGACGCGCATGGGTAAGGATTTCGGGATTTTGTTTTCTTTGGGAACAGACAGCCACACAACGCATCAACTTGATGTGATGCGGTTTGGCGTGGGTGTTGCGCGCCGCGGGTGGCTGGAAGCAAAAAACATTTTGAATACGAAATTATCTGCGCAGCTAATTGCATTTTTGCAAACATGAATAGTATGATGCGGTCATGAAGCCATTGTTTCGTTTTTTTCCGCGCTATATGCGGAGCATGTTTCTTTTTGCAAGCCCATTGTGGGAGCAGTCTTTAGTTATGAGCTCTTTGCAATCTTCAGGAACAGAAAGGCAGCAGCAAGAAAAAATGCGGATGTATTTGTTGTTGCGGCGGTTGATGAAAAAGCGCAGGTCTTCATTTGGCATGCTGGTCGTGTACGGGTGGAAACAGCAGTGGTTCAAGGATTACGCGTCGTTTCCGGACGCAACCCAGAATGTATTTCATGAAAAAGCGTATCAACTGGAAAAGCATTCCTCTGAACATACGCTTGAATTGCTTATGCAACTTTCGCATTTTGATGGCGCTGTATTGATAAGCCAGCAGGGAATACTCATTGCCAGCGGCGTGTATTTGGAAAATATGAAGCCAAAAGAAGTTGCGCAAGAAATTGCGTCGGGTAAGGCAGATGATTTGTCAGATGCATTCGGGTTTGCAAGGAAAGTGCATGCGCGGCATTTAGCAGGCATTGCATGTTCATATCGATTGCAAGGTACGACTGTTTATATTATTTCCGAGGAACAGCGCATACTGCGCATTTTAGAAAATGGGAAAATTATATATTCATCACTTAGCGGCGAAGTGCGTTCAGATTAGTTTATGAAAAACGTCCCGCGTGTGCACGCGGGACGTTTTTCGTTATTTCGTTATTGGTGCTAGTTCTTTTACGAGCGCTTTGAATGCTTTGGGGTATTTTTCCGCAAGTAAGGCGAGCATTTTTCTATCCAGCGCAATATTGCTTATTTTTATTGCATGCATAAGTTGTGAATAGGTCGTGTTGTTTTGGCGAGCAGCTGCGTTGATTTTAATTTGCCATACAGAGCGGAAGTCGCGCTTTTTAAGCTTTCTGCCTGTGTAGGCGTGCGTGTAGGCGTGTAGGAGACGTTCCTTTGCCTGCCGTTCTTTGTTTTTTGACGAGCCGCGGAATCCTTTGGTTTGTTTGAGTACGCTTTTGCGCTTTTTTATTGAACTTACTCCTCGTTTAACGCGTGTCATACGTGATGATAATGATTTATGTTTTCATTGGATACTTTTTGACGACCTTTTTAAGAAACGGCGCTGTTGACTGATGTGGTTGGCGTTTGTTTCTGCGCGTATCGCCGGCTTCTTTGGCTTTTGCATGTCCCTGCTGCGCTAAACGGAATAAGACCTTTTTTCGTTTCGTGACACGCAGTCGCTTACTCACGAGTTTTAATGTTTTTGCCATGTATGATTACGACTTACTAATAATAATTTGCGGTCCGCGGGGAGTCATGCGTTCTTGGTCGATTTTGATGGGCGTTTTGATAAGTGTCAGGAATTTTTTTATTTTTTCGCGCGCTAGGTCCTGATGCGCCCTTTGTCTGCCGCGCAGCATCAAATCAATTCGCACGTGCTGGGCTTGTTCTAAAAACTCTTCTGCTTGTTTTGCTTTGACCTGCAAGTCGTGGAGCTGGCTCACTAAACTGATGCGGACCGTTTTTGAGTTGATTTTCTTTTCTTTGGGTTTATGTTTTTTTTCTTGTTTTTCCTGTTGATACTTGAATTTGCCAAAACTCATAATGCGCACCACGGGCGTTTCAGGGTCAAGAGTAATTTGGATAACATCAACTCCGCGTTCCTTGGCGATTGTTCGGGCTTGTTCAATGCTGATACAGCCGAGATTTTTGCCGCTATCATCAATGGCACGGACCTGTTGCGCCGTGATGGCATCATTCATGCGGAATTTTGTTTGTTTGGGCTTGAAATAAGGCCTAAAAATAGAAGTTGTATGAATTAATTTTTTTGCAACAGAACTTTTCTGTAGTGATCCTGCATATTGCAGGGTTGCTACCCGGTGGGTATCCTTCGCTAAAGCTTCGGAATACCTGTCATCACGGAATCGTATTCGTTGATTATACAGAAACCGTTCCGTAGTTTTAACGAAGGACGGTACAGAAACCGTTCCGTAGTTTCAACGAAGGACGGTGGAGATGGTGGGAGTTGAACCCACGTCCATGCTCGGTTAGATGCGATATTTCTCCGAATGCATCTTGATTTTATTTCATAGAAAGGCGCGAAACCAAGAAAACGTTTCTTTCATGCGCTTGAGTATTGCTTAGCTAGCGTTCTTCAAGCAGGAACGCTCGCGCAGCTCAGTTGAGTTACGCCCATATTTTTGTACTGAGCATTCAAAAACAGGACGCCTTTATGCAACAGCAAACGCCGGAGCAAAGGAATTTACGCCGAAATTGGCATATATTGAATTCCCGAGTGTTTTACGAGGGGTACAGGATTCCTCGATTCGCATACCGCATTGCCAAACATGTCAAAGCACGTCATCCCCAACAAAGTAAAACCCTAAGACGAAATCATAAATCCTAATTTTAAGTTTCGAGGTTGAGTTTTAGTTTTTTAAAGAACGTTCGATTTCCCGCTCCGTATCCCTTTTTTTAATACGTTCGCGTTTCTCAAATGCGCGTTTGCTTTTGGCAAGTCCGCACTCAAGCTTCAGGTATCGTTTTACATTATACATCTGTAAAGGCACAATCGTCAACCTTGCTTCGCGGATTTTTCCTATCATGCGCTTGACCTCATCCGCATGCGCCAATATTTTTCTGCTGCGGTTTTCTCGGTATGTTGCGGGAATGTTTTTGGGTTGCAAAGGGTAAATCTTGGCGTTCAACAGCCATAACTCGTTGTTTTTGACAGTTATGTAACTATCTTTCAGGTCTACGCGTCCTGCCCGAACCGATTTGACTTCAAATCCATATAAAACAATACCTGTTTGAAAGGTTTCCAATATGTCGTAGTCAAACCGCGCCTTTCGGTTTTGAGCATATACTGCCATATCAGTAATTGTACACCCATCTTACTCCGGTTTGCGGCCCGATAGGGCGAAAAAGCGGATTAGATGGGTGGATACTGAAAACAAATAACAAACTTGAGTTTTTTAGTATAGCACGGCGTTTACCCCGTAGTAGATTTTGAACATCCCGCAAAGCGGGAAGCTGAAAGCGGTTCAAAATTCACTACAAGGGTTTACCCCGTAGTAGATTTTGAACATCCCGCCTGACCGCTTGCGCTCGTGCGTAAAGGGAAGCACTAAATCCTAAGCACTAAATCCTAAGCACTAAATCCTAAGCAAGCACCAGGTTCAAGACCCAAGACTTAAAAGGTAAGCGTAAGATGTAAAACAAAGAAGCGTAAAATGCAAAGCGAAAAATTCAAAATAAAGAAACGTAAGATGTAAAACTATTTTTAACTTTCCGTTTTACACTTTTCGTTTTACACCGTTCCAAGTTCCACGATTCAAATCCCAAGCTTCAAGATTCAAGATTTAAGATTCAAGAAATGGTATGCCCCGTAGTGTCATGCTAGAGGCAGATCCGCCTTTGGCGGAAAAATGCGACTGCCTTAGCAAAAGTAACCAAATAGTAAAGTCTTCGCAAGAACAAAGTTCTTGCGAAGACAAGGCCTAGCGGACTTTTTGTTTATAAAATAAAGTCAGAAATACAGCATCAGATGTTACATTATGTTACGATCGTTATATATTGTAACAATCTTTACTATATAACTTACGTAAGTAATACGCATGAATCAAAGCCGTTTTACTTACAAGTATTTGACTTTTACTGGATTGATTTGTATGATATCAATATGATATTTCAACCCTCCATTATTATCCGTGCGATTCGCATTCGGTGTTGACCCGGGGGTTTTGATATTATGGTATAGAAGCAAGCCCTTCGGTTATGAAGGGATTTTTTATACCTACATGGTACAATACATAAATACTCTATGTTTATTGCAGACTTTTTAAAAGGGAAGTTACAAGCTATTCTCAATGTTTCTGAATGTGATTTTTCTGTTTTCCCATCAGGAAACTCCAAGTTCGGCGATTATGCAACGAATATCGCTTTTGTGTTGGCGAAAAATCGCAGTGCCTCGCCATTTGCCCTTGCCGAAGATTTAAAAAAAGAGTTGGAAACAAATAAAGGATTTTGTAAGTTTGTTTCTGCCATTGAGGCGAAAAGCGGATACATAAACTTTGTTTTGCATCCGGCATGGGTTGCGCACATTGCATCAGAAAATATTCAAGCCGCAATCAAGCAAAGGAAGAAGAAAACAATTGTTGTTGATTATTCAAGTCCCAATATTGGCAAAACGCTTGCAATTGCTCATATCAGGTCAACGATTATCGGCGACGCGCTTGCGCGCATATATATGTATATGGGGTGGAGGGTTATCACGGATAGTCATGTGGGGGATTGGGGCATGCTTGCTGGAAAATTAATTGCGGCGTACAGAACATATTCAAAAAAATCGCTTGCCCAACTGTCTCTTGAAGATATACAGGATTTGTATGTGCGGTTTACGAACGGGGAAGAAGATAACCCGGAACTGACCGAACGCGCAAAACAAGAAACAGTCAAACTTCAGCGTAAAGACAAGGAAAACATGAAAATCTGGCGCGCTTTGGTTAAAATAAGCATTCGCGAGTTTACGGATATATACGCATTATTGGGAACTGTGCCGTTTCAGCATCAGTATGGCGAAAGCCATTACCGAACGCTTGCAGATTCCATTGTCAAAGATTTGGTCGCTAGCGGCATTGCGCAAAAAAGCCAAGGCGCTTTAATTGTTCCACTTGACCAAGAAAAACTCCCGCCCGCGCTTATTCAAAAAACCGATGAAGCGTTTTTGTATATCACCAGCGATTTAGGAACTATCGCGTTTCGCTGCAAAACATGGCGTCCTGATGCGGTGCTGTATGTGGTTGCAAATGAACAAGCGCTTCATTTTGAACAGTTGTTTGCGATTAACCGTTTGCATCCGTTGGACGCGCATGCGCTTTTGGTGCATGTCAAATTCGGCATGATGCTTGGGTTTGACGGCAAAAAGTTCTCCACGCGGCACGGAAGTTTTATATCGCTTCGCGATGTGATATCTGAAGCGCGCGAACGCGCGTATACGATTGCCAAAAAGAAAAATCCAACTATTTCAGAAAAACAATTGCGAACCATCGCGCGCGTCATCGGCATTGGCGCAATCAAGTATAATGATTTGTCGCAAAATCGAAACACAGATGTTTTGTTTGATTGGGATGCTATGCTTTCGCTCTCGGGCAACAGCGCGCCATATGTGCAGTATACCTATGCGCGGCTTTCAAGTATTTGCGCCAAGGCAAAGGCAAAAGTAAAAACGAAAAAAACAACATGGACACAAAAAGATTTCGCATTGTTTGATGACGCAGAGAATGTGTTGCTGAAAAAATTGATTCAATTCCATGATGTCGTGCTTCAGGCGTCTCAAGAATACGCGCCCAATTATATTGCGAACTATGTGTACGAGGTTGCCACAATGGTCAATGCATGGTACGAAACGCATCATGTTGTTCATGCAGGTCCCGTAGTTCAAAGCGTCAGATTAAAATTAGTTGCGCAGGCAATGACAGTTATCAAAATGGGATTGGGATTGTTGGGTATTGGCGTATTATCTCGTATGTAATAAATCCATTATACTGAAAATCATGCGTATGAAAAAAGAAAACACGCACCAAGACAAAACCTCGCCGTTTCCGGATTTGGAACAGCGTATTTTGGATTTTTGGAAGAAACAACGGATATTTGAGCGTGTGAACGCGCAAACCGATCGTCCGCAATTCGTGTTTTTTGAAGGTCCTCCGACCGCGAACGCAGGTCCCGGGCTGCATCATGTGATTGCGCGCGTATTTAAGGATGTTGTGTGCAGGTATAAAACCTTGCAAGGATATAATGTGTTGCGCAAAGCGGGCTGGGATACGCACGGGCTTCCGGTTGAACTTCAAATTGAAAAGGAAATCAAAACGAAAACAAAAGCTGACATTGAACAATTCGGCATTGCTGCATTTAACGCAAAATGCAAACAATCCGTGTGGCGGTTTAAACAAGAATGGGATAAGTTTACCGAACGCATCGGATATTGGTTGGATTTGGAGCATCCGTATATTACCTATGACGCGTCATATATGGAATCGCTGTGGTGGATTTTGAAAAAAGCATGGGATAAAGGATTACTCCAGCAGGATTACAAAGTCGTTCCGTATTGCACCAGATGCGGGACTGTGCTCTCGTCGCATGAAGTTGCGCAAGGGTACGAGGATGCGCAAGAAGAATCCGTGTATGTGAAATTCAAAGTAGCGGATAGCAAACACCCTGACACGTATTTTATGGTTTGGACCACAACTCCATGGACTTTGCCTGGAAATGTGGCGTTGGCGGTTCATCCTGATATTGCGTATGTATGGCTCAAGCAAAAAAATAGTGGTTCGACTCCGCTCACCACAGGCGGTTCGACTCCGCTCACCACAGATGGCACGACATACATTATTGCCAAAGACCGTATACAGGTGTTGCAGGATGAGTATGAGATTATCCGGGAATCGCGCGGTTCTGATTTGGTTGGTATGCGGTACGAGCCGATGTTTCCGTATATCAAAAACGCGAATCCGAAAAATATTGAAAACGCATTTCAAGTTTTGCCAGCGAGTTTTGCCACTGCAACAGAAGGAACAGGTATCGTGCACACTGCTGTTATGTACGGTATTGATGATTATGATTTGGGTAAACGCTATGCATTGCCCGAATACCACACGGTGGACGCGCAAGGCAATTTCATTTCGGATGTTGCGTTATGGGCTAATCAGCCCGCGAAAAAATCAGACCCGGCCATTCGTCAATGGCTCAAAGACAATGGCGTGCTGTATAAAACCGAAACTATTACGCATACCTATCCGTTTTGCTGGCGGTGCCATGAACCCTTGTTGTATTATGCGCATCAATCATGGTTTATTCGCATGAGTGTTTTGAAAGACCGCTTGATTCAAAATAACGAATTGATTCATTGGGTGCCCGAGCATCTCAAACAAGGCAGGTTCGGCGAGTGGCTGAAGGATGTGAAGGATTGGGCGATTTCCCGCGAGCGGTATTGGGGAACGCCGCTTCCGATATGGGTGTGCGACCGCAATCCTACGCACAAACTTGCAATAGGGTCGCTTCAGGATTTATCGCGCAATGCGTATCAACCGAATACGTATGTGTTGATTCGGCATGGCGAGTCCCGGTCCAATGTGGAAAAGTATTTGGCTCCATGGCCAGAAAAAGAAAATATGGTCAGCATCCTGACCAAGAAAGGAATTCAAGAAGTGCGGCTGCTTGCCGAATCTATGAGGGATACGCATATTGATATGATTATCAGTTCGGATTTGGCGCGTACCAGGCAAACAGCAGAGATTTTACATAAGCAATTTCCCAATGCAGAACTTTTATATGATGAACGGTTGCGCGAAATTAATTGCGGCATATATGCGTATCAACCCGAATCCGAATACGACGCATTTTATCATGCGACAAAAACAGAATCTTTGGATGCGCTGTTTTCAAAAAAACCTGAAAATGGAGAAAGTTTATCAGACGTGCAAATACGGATGCTTGCGGTTGTACGCGAGTACGATGCGAAATATCATGGCAAGACCATTGCGATTATCAGCCACGGAGACCCGTTGTGGCTTTTGGAATCAAAACTTGTTACGCACTCGCTTAGCCAGACATGGCAAATAGACGGATTCGCATTGGCAGGAATGAAAAAGTTCACCTCGCCAAATTTTCCGTATAACGACCAAGGTGAAGTTGATTTGCACCGCCCGTTTGTGGATGCGGTTGTATGCGCATGCCCTGTATGCGGAGCCCTTATGCATCGCGTCACGGATGTGATTGATTGTTGGTTTGATTCTGGCGCAATGCCGTTTGCGCAATTCCATTTCCCGTTTGAACAGATTGAACTTGGTCAGGACCCGAATATGCTTGTGGTGAGCGGAGCCGAACCACTTGTGGTGAGCGGAGCCGAACCACTTGTGGTGAGCGGAGCCGAACCACTTGTGGTGAGCGGAGCCGAACCAGTTGCGTATGCAAAGCTTATGGGAAACAAATTGCCGTTTCCTGCACAATACATTTCCGAGGCGATTGACCAGACGCGCGGATGGTTTTATACGCTTTTGGCTATCAGTACCTTGCTTGACGTTGGTCCTGCGTTTTTGAATGTTATTTCCATGGGGCATGTTATGGATGAGCATGGAGAAAAAATGTCCAAATCCAAAGGCAATATCATAAATCCATGGAAAATATTTAACACATACGGCGCTGACGCATTGCGTTGGTATTTTTACACGTTAAACGACCCTGGAGAGTATAAGCGTTTTTCCGAAAAAGACATGAAAGGCCGCGCGCATCAGGATTTAATGACCATACTGAATGTTTTGAAGTTTTGGCAAACGTACGCGCCCCAAAAGGTAGATATGGCAAAAGCACAAGCAACGGAAGTTATGGACCAATGGATGAATGCGCGTATGGCATTGCTTTCAACAACTGTCAAAAACCATATGGATGCGTATCGTGTATATGAAGCAAGCAGGGCATTGCAGGAATTCATTGATGATTTGTCACGTTGGTATATTCGCAGGTCGCGCCGCAGATTTCAAAAGCCGGAAAATGCCGATGAACTCATGAACGTGTCTGCGTTTTGCGCGCGCATGATGCTTGATTTTGTAATTATGTTTTCTCCATTTGTTCCGTTTTTGGCAGAACACATATGGCAGGAAATTCGAAGACGTTTGCAAGACCAAAACCAGATTCCGGAAAGCGTGCATATGGCATCCTGGCCCGCACTTATGAAGAGCGGAGCCGAACCACCTGAAAACATAAACGGTTCTGCTCCAATTCTTGATCATATGAAAATAATTCGCGCGCTTGCGGAGCGCATTTTGGCGCTTCGCGCAAAAGCTGTGATTAAAGTGCGTCAACCATTGGGTGTTGTGGAAATTGCGCAAAAACAAGCATTGTCTGAAGAGTTGTGCGCGATTTTGGCTGATGAAGTGAATGTAAAAACAATACGATTTGTTAACCGTATTTCTGAAAAATCATCATGTGTCGTTGATAGTCAAGGAGACAGCGCAATTGGGCTTGATACGGAAATCACGGAGCAGTTAAAGCAAGAAGGCATTGTGCGTGAGCTCGTACGAACTGTTCAAGAAGGCAGGCAGGCAATGGGGCTTTTGCCGCAGGATACGATTACGTTGTACTACGATGCGTTGGGTGCGTTTGCGTTTTTAAAACAGTACGTAGAATTGCTTAAAAAAGAAACAAAAGCACGAGAAGTCATTTTTGAGAAACATCAAGTTGCGTATGAAACTGAAATGGCCGATGGCAAAGAAAAACTGTGGATTGGAATCAATAAATAATAATAAACAATATAGTTGATGTATTATGTTGAAAATCTACTACGTGGTAAACCCTTGAATAAAGCAAATGGCCGCCCCAATTGGCGCAGCCCTTTGCTTGCAGAAAAATGTCACCTCAATTCAAAATAGGGAAAGTGGAGCCTCACGGGCGACATCCCGAAACGTCATTCATCCACGCCTGCGTGCCGAAATGCACTTCAGTGTGCAGGCACGCCTGCCTACCGCAGGCAGGCCTACGTTGTTAAAATGCACTTCGGCGTGCAAGCATAAGCACAGCCTATGGTCCTCTGGTGTGAGGGACAAAAATAGAATAAGAAAAGAGAATTTTGCTAAAGCCCAAAATAGAAATAAATCAATAAACCATTCATAACTATCCTATTGGACGATCGTTCAATAGGATAGTAAACCCGGCAATCCATCTATTATGCACAAAATCTATTATGCACAAAATTGAGTATGTACAACAATATTAAACAATATCAAAAGCTTATCGAATTATTGGATACCAATAAAGTTGAATATAAATTATTTGAACATCGGGCAGCATTGACATACGAAGATTTAGCTGCGGTTCAAAAAGAAACTGGTTTTTTCGGCACAGAAGGCAAATGCATGGTTTTGAAAGCTGACGATACTTTTATTGTGTATGTAACATTGCAGGGAAAACGAACAGATATGAGCGCAGTCAAACAGGATTTGCATGCGAGCAAAATTCGTTTAGCAACCCCGGAAGAATTAAAAGAATATTTTGGCGCAGAACCAGGTTGCGCATATCCATTTGGTTTTGACAAAAGCATCAGGATTTTTATTGACCCAAATGTGTATAAACAAGAGTGGTTTTTGTTTAGTCCAGTATTGCCTACACGAACCATACAAGCAAAAGGCGAAGACCTGCAGAAAGTATTTAGCACCTTAAAAAATTCTGTCACAGAGGTTATTCATTGGAATCAAACATAGAAAGTATTTTGAATACAATAAACACAAAAACGGGCACAGCCCGTTTTTGTGTTTATCATCTAATCAGGTGCCTGTGGTTCAAGTTTTAAGATTTACGTTTCAAGTTCTATAATGCCAGCCCCATTTTTTCCTGCACTTCTTTGAGTGTTTCCGAGGCAATTACTTGGGCTTTGTGCGAGTGGTCAACCAAGAGGTTTTTCAATTTCTTTTTGTCTTTGATGAGCTCATAATATTTTTCATGCATGGGCGTCAGTTTTTCAATAATCATATCAGCAACAGCCATTTTGAAATCAGCGTATGAAGCACCTTTGAATTGTTGCTCAAGCATAGTAATTGGAAGTCCAGAAAATCCGCTTGCAATGGTAAGCAAATTGCTTATTGCAGGTTTTTTGTTTGGATTGAATACTATATCTTTTTTAGAATCCGTAACTGCCGATTTCATTTTTGCCCTGATTTGTTCCGGTGTATCCATAAGCCCGATGGATGCTTTTTGATTGTCATCTGATTTTGACATTTTCTTTGCTGGGTCTTGCAATGATTTAATGCGCGAAAATGCTTTATCCAGCGTTTTTGGTTCAGGAAGAGGAAATGTCTCACCGAATCGTTTATTGAATTTTTCCGCAATGGAGCGGGTAAGTTCAACGTGTTGCACTTGGTCTTCGCCAACCGGCACTGCTTGAGGTTTATACAGCAAAATATCCGCAGCCATAAGCACTGGATACATAAACAGCCCTACATCTGCCGGGTCGCCTTGATGCGTTTTTTCTTTGTATTGCGTCATGCGTTCAAGTTCGCCCATGGGCGTGATGGTTGCTAATAACCATTGCAGTTGCGTGTGCTCGGGAATAAGCGATTGCAGAAACATCGTGGTTTTTAACGGGTCAAGACCGAATGCCAGGTACATTGCCGCGACATCAAGAACGTTGTGCGAAAACGTTTTGGGGTCGTATGGAGTTGTGATTGCGTGCAGGTCTGCTATGAAATAAAAACACTCGTGTTCGTTTTGTAGAGCAATGAATTGCGAAATCGCGCCAAGATAATTGGCAATAGTGAGTTGTCCAGATGAACGGATGCCTGAAAGGATACGCATAATAGCTATACCTTGTAGTAGAAATGCGACAGAATTTTATGCCGTATTTCCGATTTTATTTTATATAACAAGAAGTCCGCGGAACCTTGTCTTCGCAAGAACTTTGTTCTTGCGAAGACTTATATGTAACATGCATGGAATTCTTTTGCAAGGCAGTCGCATTTTTCCGCCAAAGGCGGATCTGCCTCTGGCATGACACTACAGGGTATATTATAGCACATCTTGAATCTTGAATCATGAATAATCTCAAACCACAAATTCCAAACTGTTTTGAATTTGGAACATTAAGGTCTTCGCAAGAACTCTGTTCTTGCGAAGACCTTAAACCCTTTTTTATACTCGCTTAATCACAGGAATAACCATTGGTCTCCGCCGAAGTTTTGCTGATAAAAACCGCCCCAATTCCTCTTTGAGAATATTTTTCAATGCGCCATCATTATTTTGGTCGCGATCCGTTTGCGCGTGGCGCGGACGGGATTCGTATCGTTCAATGACATGGCGCGTGCGTCTGCGTATTTCGGAAATCAGGTCTTTTGACTCTTTCATATATACGAATCCGCGCGAGATAATGTCCGGTTCAAACAAAACCTTTCCTGATTTGACCAAGGCAAGTACAATCATCATGCCGTCTTGAGCCATTGCTTGGCGGTCTTTTAGCACGACCTCGCTTACGCTATCTGTACCCAAGCTGTTGACCATCATTGATGTTGACGGCGCGCGCTGCGTGGAAATACTGATGGATGATTGCGTGATTTCAATAATATTTCCGTTTGACGCAACCGCGATGTTTTCTTTGGGAATATCAAGGGTCTGGGCGATATGCGCATGGGATTTGAGCATTGAATATTGTCCGTGAATCGGCATAAAGAACTTCGGCCTGACGAGGTTGAGCATCAGTTTCAATTCTTCTTGATACGCGTGGCCCGACCCGTGAATATCCATCATTTTGTAATGAAACACCTCTGCTCCTTGGCGATATAAGCTGTCTTTGAGATATTGCACCGCGCGTTCATTCCCCGGAACAATAGACGAGGAAAGTATCATTGAGTCTCCTGGTTTGATGCGGAAAAATCGATGTTCTTTATTGACAATTCGCATCAGAGATGCCCGGTCTTCGCCTTGCGCGCCTGTGCACATGATAACGACTGTATTATCAGGAAGCTTGATTGCTTCTTCTGGTTTTATCAAGGTATGTTTTTGCGCCTGAATGTATTTCAGCTCGGTCGCGATGGAAACATTTGAACGCATGCTGTACCCGTCAATAGCAACTCTGCGGCCATGTTTTTCCGCAAGCCAGATAACTTGTTGTATACGGCCAATGAGCGACGCGAATGTGGATACAATGATGCGCCCTTTCGCGTTATCAAAAATTTCGTCAAGGTTTTCCATAACTGTCTGTTCGGAAAGCGAATACCCCGGATTTTCCGCCCCAGTGGAATCCGACATAAGCAAAAGCGTTCCGCGGTTGGCAAGTTCAACAATGCGCGCGAGGTTTGCGGGTTTGTCCGCAACGGGCTGAAAATCAAACTTAAAGTCGCATGTGTGGATAATTTGCCCCACGGGCGTTTGAATTGCAAGTCCGATAGAATCAGGGATATTATGATTGATATGGAACGCGTCAACCTTGAATGGCCCTGCTTGGATGGTTTTGAAATCGTTCTTGTTGATGATTTCAATGCGCAGTTTTTTCATACGCGGAAAATCTTCCTGGCGTTTTAAGATAATGCCTTTGGAAAGCATAGTAGTATAAATTGGCGGATACCCGAGTTTGTCTATCAGGTACGGAATGGCGCCGATGTGGTCGTAGTGCGCGTGCGTGATGAAAATGCCGCGAATCCAATCTTTTTTGTCTTTGAGATATTCAATATTTGGAATCAAAAAATCAACACCCAGCAGGTCTTCATCAGCAAACCGAAATCCCATATCAATGATGATGATATTTTTTTCGTATTCAATAACGGTCATATTTTCTCCAACTTCCTCAAGTCCACCAAGCGGAATAATGCGCAGTTTTGCCTCTTGTCTTTTTGATTCATGAATGATTTTTTCATGCGCGCTTGAAGGTTCGTTTCTGCGTCGCGAAGGCGTTTGGGGAGCTCTCGGCATTCTTGTTGTTCTTTTCATTGGTATCATATTTTATTTTTATTCCTATGATAATTTATGTTATTGAGCCGGTTGATGCATAGGAAACAAAAATCGGTTCGTTAATAATATATTGTTGTGTTGTGATGAATAAAGGAAGACTTGAATCTTCGCTCCATTACTGGGATAGTTGCGCCGCAGTTTTTCCCTTCAGCCAGAAGACCATGGGCTTCGCTTCAAACCTTGAATCTTGAATCTTGAACAAATTCCAATTTCCAAAACCTAAAATCCGAAACAATGTCTTCGTAAGAACAAAGTTCTTGCGAAGACAAGAACATTTTCCTGTGGGGATAGAGAGATTTGAACTCTCATGGTATTACTACCGCTAGCCCCTGAAGCTAGTGCGTCTGCCAATTCCGCCATATCCCCTTAGTTTGGTTTTAAAAAAGGCGAGTTTCCGTTGCTTTAGCAAGAAGCGCATAGCGGGTTTACCCACCGAAACTATGCTGTGATATCGTGACCTGTTTTGTTGTTTTCATTTTCATTTTGTTTCTTGGGTTTTTTCCATGAGGCAAATGTGCAGGCGGGTTTCATTATCTAATCATGCGCTATGGTTTTCGCAGTTGTTTTTTAAATCGTTCCTGAATTTTGGTTTCAAGCGGATTGACGCGTTTTATTTTTGCGAGTTCAAGCCC
>Ga0210031_1001079_pt1 | contig 16323 bp, 19 predicted proteins | sample CryGeyCG2014_080_FD_185455 | JGI IMG/M metagenome (GOLD analysis project Ga0210031, IMG submission 185455) | Groundwater microbial communities from aquifer - Crystal Geyser CG03_land_8/20/14_0.80 (SPAdes) (version 2) | ecosystem: Environmental > Aquatic > Deep subsurface > Groundwater | place... | reverse complement strand
ATAATTAATAAAATAAAGGATTAAAATTGCGCTTCAAACGCCCGGAAAATATTACTTGATTGACCGATCGATTTAATGAATTGCGGCGCGCCACTGTCGTCATAAACCACCGAAGAAGAGACCGTGGAATTGTTACCCATCGAAGGTTTTTGAGAATCAAGAGCTGTACAAGTAGAATCGCAAAAAATTAAAGGATTGCACTTAAAGCATTTATAAAGTTCCCATTCTATGCCGGTATCGGCGGCGAAAATGGCTTTGGTGGAATTGGTGGTATCCGAAGACTGCCTTATTTTTTGAACGGTAATATAGCCGGCAACCATTGAAACGCTTAAAACCACTCCTCCTAAAATTAAAACCGTTAAAAGCATCGCCTGGCCGTTGTTGCGATTGTTGGATTGAAAAATTGAAAAATTGAAAAATTTCATTTTAGTTTATATCTTATTGTGACTGATGAATTGAAAAATTAATCTTTAAATCTTTCAATTAACAATCTTTCAATAATACTTAACTGTCCAATGTTCTTGGACTTACCGTCATTTGCGCGTTTACGGAAATATTTTGAAGATATTTGCTTGTCCCGACAATTGAAATCGCTATTGTTATTCTCGTCTGATAGCCATCGCCGGCATCGCCGCCCATAAGCTTAATGTTAAAATTTTTTATATTAACGTTATCAGCGATTATTTTTCTATAAGTTTTAACTGCAAGTTCGTTCGTTTCTCCTCTTTCAATCGCGCCGTTAATAAACCTGTAAGAAACTGTTTTATTTTCGGCGTTGACGAATTCTAATTCGTTTTCGGAAATTTTGCTAAAATGGTATCCCGTTCTGAGTTCTCTCATTATTTGTTCCAAAGTCAAATTAGCGTTATCATTGATTGAAATCAATTCCGTCAATTCTCTCTGAGTGCGCAAAGCGCTGATAAAACCGCCAGACACTATGCTTATCAAAATCAGGAAAACTCCCATCGCCACCAAAAGCTCAACAATAGTAAAAGCTTTTAGCTTTGAGCTTTTAGCTTTTAGTTTATCTTCTAAATTTCTAATCATAGCATTAAGCATTTTTTGGACTTCTTCTAATAAGGCGTCTACTTTTGAATAACCAAGGTCGGTGTATAATCTTTTTGAAATTATTATAAGATTTTATATACATCTTTCTTATTCTTTCTAAAAGCTAAAAGCTAACAACTAAAAGCTAACTAACGCCAATTAAAAAAATGGTCCTCCATGCTTATTTGAAATTTCGCGCTGCCACGGTCCGTCCAACTCACCGTTGAATCGATTTTAACTTCATTAGAACCTATTGGATGGACCGAAATTATCCTTATAAAAGGCGATTCTCTCCCGCTTCCGTAACCGTAAAAATTGGACGATTCGTCAAATAAAAGTTTTCTGTTTTGGCTTGATTCCAAATTCGTGGAAGAATAATCGGCCTCAAATTTTCCGTCCATGTCAAATCCTTGATTCCAAGGATTCCCCTGTATCACATTGGTATCAATGATATTTTTTGAAATCTCAACGCCTTCAGCGGCCAAATAATTGGCGGTTAATTGGTTGCCGACAACTCGGCTCAAACCTACCGAGCGCGAAAGCAAGGTAAGAATTCCCAAGAGTCCGACTACCGCGATGCTGATGCCTATCATTGATTCTACAAGCAAATATCCGCCCGATTTTCTATTGTATCGTAATTTGTCCGGCATTTGTTATTTTTATTATTTTTTCGTTTGACCCGCTGATTGTTTTAATTTTTATCAACGCCTCGAATTTATTTTCATCATTGTCTATAATCGTCTTCGGGTCTGGTGGAATAAAAACGACATCCGTTAAGCCCAATTCGCTGAATTTAATCATCGGGTCAAGATTTAATTCTTTTATTTTTTCGTCGCCCGAATTATAAACTCTATCCGCGTCCGAACATTTAGGGTCGTTACTCGGAGAATATTCTCTGAAAAGTATCGCTTTCCCCGATTCATTGAAATTAACCCCGTAATCGCAAGGGACCTCTGCCTCGCCGAATGCGCCGAAACTTAAAGACCTGGCCTTTATCAATAAACCGACTAAACTGGTCTGTTCTTTAAATAAAATAATTTGGCGTTCTCCAGTCTTGCTATACGTTATTGCGAGAGAAGAAAGTATTACTATGGTGCCTATTACCACCAATAATTCAATCATCGTAAATGCTTTAAGGTTAGAATTTAGGGGAGAGAATTTAGAATTTAGGGTTTTCATAGTATTTAACGAAATTTATAACGCGGGATTTAGAGAGAAATTTAATTTTTCCCTATATTCTATATTCTAAATCCTAAATTCTATTTCTACAACCCGAATAATTTAAAATATAAATCCATCAATTGACGACCAAAGAAAAACACTAAAAGAGCGCCAAACGCAAAAAACGGGCCAAAAGGGATAATATCTTTCATTTTTTTCTTATTGAGAGCCACGAAAATTAAGCTGAAAACCGAACCGATTATAAAAGCCAAAAAAGCCGCTCCCAAAATATCCGGCCAGCCCATAATAATGCCCAAAGCGCCGGCAAGTTTGAAATCGCCCCAGCCCATCCCCTTGCCCCTGGTAATAATAATTATCAAAGCGAAAGAGATCATTATTACCGCCGCGGCGAAAAAATAATTCACCCAGATATTATCCCTTAGCCCAAAAAGGTCGGCGTAATAACCGAAAAATGACCCACCGGTATGGCCGAATCTTTTGTAATAATTGTTCACCACCAGCAAAACCGCTCCCAAAAACGCCAAAAACAAATTTATCGAATCGGGAATAATGAAATGCTTGAAGTCTATCGCTGACAAAACGATAAACGCCAAAAAAATCAATATCCAAATAAAAGAAAGAATTAAAAACATTAAAATATAATCCGGAAGAAACAACAACGGAAGTGAAGCCGCCCAAAACATCGGTACAAAAACAAAAACCGCCCCCGACAATAACTCAACCAAAAAATATTGAAAAGATATTTTTGCTCCGCAGCCGCGGCATTTGCCTTTCTGAATCAAAAAGCTTGCCAGCGGCAAAAGCTCGTACCAAACCAATTGCTTTTTACACGACGGACAGCGCGAACGCGTTTTCCAGTTGCCCGGCCCGCCAATTAATTTCGGGTCAAACACTTTTTTACCCGGTTGATAACGTAAAATAACAACGTTCAAAAAACTTCCAACTATCAAGCCGAAAATAAAAAGAAGGGTATAAATAAATGATGTCATAGCCATAATAGTTTTCGGGGTCTGACCCCGTAATTATTATAACATAACTACAGAAACTACGCTACGTGAAACTACGGGGTCTGACCCCGTAGAATACTAATCAAAAAGAGTCCCGAAGGGCTCTTTCCAATTAAAACTGAACGCAATAAACCGGGTCCGCGCAATTAACTCCGTAAACCGTAGTATCAATATCGTCTTTTAAAGAGGAGCTGCCAGCATCTTCAAGCGTTGCGCCTAAAACATAGCCCTGTTTATCCGAAGAATAACCGTAAGAATAACTTTGGCTCGCGGAACCGCTAAACGGGTCATTCGGAACAATGGTAATTCCTATAGCAGCACCTATTAACGCGCTCCGCAAATCGCTCCAGCTGTTAGCCTCCGGATAATTGTTGTTCTTAAGGTAATAAAGCTCTAACGAGTTTTGAACTCCTCTCAAATCCGCCACTCTTCTGGCGTCGCGTCCCCGAGACCTAAAAGAGCCCAAGCCCACCAAAACGACTGAAGCTAAAAGCCCGATAGTGGCGACAACTATAAGCATTTCAATTAATGTAAAACCTTTTTCTTTTTTCATTTATTTAGCTGTTAGCTGTTAGCTGTTAGCTGTTAGTAAATTACTAAAAGCTAAAAACTCAAAGCTAAAAGCTTTATTAACTTCGACCTTTAGAATGCTTGAGCTAAATTATATATCGGAATCAAAATCGAAGCAAACAACAAACCGATTAAAACGCCTATGCCCGCTATTAAAATCGGCTGTATAAGTTCGACCAAATTATTCAACGCGTCATTAACTTCACGAGTATAAAAATCGGAAACTTTGGATAAAATATAATCTAATCGCCCGGTCCCTTCGCCTATAGCAACCATTTGACTCACCAAAATCGGGAAATAATATTCGTTTTTCGCCAAAAGGTCCGATAATAATTCTCCACCCCTTACTCCCTCTGCCATTTCAAGCAAAATATCTCTATAAACGACGTTTCCGATGGCGTTCGCGGAAATCCCAATCGCTTGAGTAATTGGAATCCCGCCTTTAATTAAAATATTTGTCGACTCGGCGAAACGGCTGATATAAAGTTTTTTAAAAAGATTTCCGATTATCGGAACTTTCACGCTTATTTCATCTAAAACCGCTTCACCTTCCGGCGTATGAAAATAATCGGCAATGACGAAAATAAAAACCGCCAATATCAGAAGAACCGCCCACCACCATTGAATTATAAAACTTCCCGCGCCTAAAAAAATTTTTGTCAATACGGGCAAATCCATCCCCGTTTCTTCAAACACTGGCGCTATTTGCGGAAAAACCACTACGACCATTATCCCCGCGACCGCAATAAACATAATGATAACTATTACTGGATAAATCATCGCGCTGCGGATTTTACTTTTCCATATCGATTCTTTTTCCAGATAATCCGCTAAAAATTGCGCCGCCTCTTCCAAACGGCCCGTGATTTCCGCCGAACGTATCATATTCAAATAAAATTCCGAGAATATCCCCTTTTGGCGCTCCATCGCCTGCGACAAAGAAAGACCGGCGCCTATATCGGAAGAAATTTGAAAAACCGCTTCTTTTAAAATCTGATTATTTGTTTGCTTATAAAGTGTTTTTAAAACGGTATTTAGAGGAACTTTGGATTCCATTAACGTGGCGAATTGGCGGGTAAAAATCATTAAATCCGAAATTTTTACCCTATTAAAAATTCCCGTTATAAAATCGTACCGGTGGCGTTTTTCCGAACTTTCCAAACTTAAAACAAAAAGATTATGGCCCGTTAAAATGCCCGCGGCCGCTTCGCGGTTCGTGGCCTCCACAAATCCCGTTTGCAATTCCCCTTGTTGAGTTCTGGCGTTATACCTAAATTTCATTGAAAGATTGTTAATTGAAAATATTGAATGATTGTTTTTGTTTTTTCTAATCTTTCAATATTTCAATTCTTCAATTTTATTTTAGCTTCTCTCCAATAATATCCTCAACTCGCTCGGGCTCAAAGAGTACAATTCCGCGTTTTCCAAAGAAATTTCTTTTTTCTTCAACAAATAAACCAGCGAGCGGTTTAATGTCATCATTCCTTCTTGAACCGAAGTTTCAATAACCAAATCAATTTGATAAGATTTCCGTTCGCGGATAAGATTGCGGACAGCCGGGTTGGTAAGCATTATTTCGCACGCCGGAACTCTGCCACCGTCAATTTTAGGAATAAGCCTTTCGGAAACGATACCAACCAAAGTCGCGGCCAATTGCGAAGAAATTTGCCCTTGTTGTTCAACCGGAAAGCTGTCTATTATCCTGTCTATCGTTTGCGAAGCGGAATTCGTGTGAAGCGTTGAAAAAACCAGGTGGCCGGTTTCAGCCGCCGTCATCGCGGTTGCCATTGATTCTTTATCGCGCATTTCACCTATCATAATCACATCGGGGTCTTGACGTAAAAGCGACTCCAAACCTTTATGAAAATTCAAAGTGTCGGATTTAACTTCCCTTTGAGAAACTATGCTCTTATCCTGGGTGAAAATATATTCTATCGGGTCTTCAATGGTGATAATATGGTCCGTTCTGGAATGATTTATTTCGTCTATCATCGCCGCCAAAGTCGTTGATTTCCCGTGTCCGGCCGGACCGACAACCAAAACAAATCCTTGCGACAATTTACAAAAATCGTGGAGTACGGACGGCAAATTCAATTCTTCAACCGTTTTTATCTGCGCCGAAATAAGGCGTAAAGCCGCCGCCAAATATCCGCGCTGATGGAAAATATTTACCCTGAAGCGGGCTTTATCTTCAAAGCTGTAAGAAAAATCTATTTCTTTTTCCGCCAAAAGAGTTTCTTTTTGCTCGGGCGTGAGCATGGCGAACATCAAACCCTCGCTCACTTCGGAAGTAACTAACAGCTCTTTCTGTAAGGGAATCAAAACTCCATCTATTCTTAGGGTCGGATGCCTGCCGGCCGCCAAATGCAAGTCCGACGCATTTTGCCGCGCCGCTGCCAATAATAAATCGTTTAATTTTTGTTTGTAATCCATATACCTAAATAATAAACTAAAAATAATAAATAATAAATACCTCTATTCTCTATTTTTTATTTATTATCTATCATTTTTTATCTACATCTCTGTTGTTTCCCTCAAAACCGTTTCCATTGAAACTAATCCTTTGAGCGCTTTCAAGATTCCGTCTTGGCGCAGAGTTATCATTTCTTGCCGTTTTGCCTCTTCAAGGATTTTACGCTCGGTGGGACCGCTGTTTATTATATCCTGAAGCTCCGGAGTCATTTTCAAAATTTCAAACAGCGCCACCCTGCCGATAAATCCCTTGCCATTGCAAGCCGGGCATCCGACCGACTGATAAATTTCATATGGCTGCTTAAAGTCTTTCATTTCTTTCGGCATAGTATCCGCTTCTTTTTTTATGATTTCTTGGATTTTCTCCGGAACGGGTTTCACTTTGCGGCATTTTTCGCAAAGCCGCGGAATCAATCTTTGCGCCATAACTAAATTCAAAGCCGCCGGCAAAAGAAACGCCTCCACTCCCATATTTATCAAACGCGGTATCGCGCCCAAGGAATTATTCGTATGAAGAGTTGAAAGCACTATATGGCCAGTTAAAGCGGCATGAATCGCCAAGCCCGCGGTTTCATTATCCCTGATTTCGCCAACCATAATAATATCCGGGTCTTGACGAAGAATTTGGCGTAAGCCCGAAGCGAAATCGTAGCCTATTTCCGGTCGCACCTGCGATTGGTTCAACCCGTCTATAAAATATTCAACAGGGTCTTCCAAGCTGACAATGTTAACCTCTTCTTTGTTCAAAATCTGCATTAGGGCATAAAGCGTGGTTGTTTTCCCCGAGCCCGTCGGGCCGGTGATTAAAATCATTCCGTAAGGCTTTTCAATCCCCTCTTTAACTATTTGATAATTTCTATCAACCAACCCCAATTCTTCCAACCCCTTTAAGCCTACTGTCGGGTCTAAAACGCGGATAGCGGCTTTTTCTCCTATCGGCGTCGGAAATGTAGAAACACGGAAATCAATGTCGCGATTAAAAAGAACCGTCCTGAACCTGCCGTCTTGAGGCGCGCGCGTTTCATCTATTTTTAGATTTGAAAGGATTTTGACGCGAGAAACAATCGGCTGGTGAAGTTCGAGCGGTAAAGACGATACCTCGCTTAGAGCTCCATCAAGCCTAAACCTGATTCGCAACCTGTCTCTTTGCGGTTCTATGTGAATATCCGAAACTTTTTGCCAAACCGCTTCTTTGAGCGTTGACGCCACTATTCTGATAATCGGCGCCTCTTCCGAAACGGCCGCTCCTTCTTCTAACATGACGATTTTTTGATAACTCGCGCCTTCGCCAGGCCGCAAATTCAAAGATCTTATGGCAGTCTCAACTTCACTTTTATAAGGAGAATAACGCTTTAACATTTCTTCCCATGCCGAATAACTGGCGAGATAAACTCCTAAATTTAACCTTACCTGTTTGGCAATAAATTTTAACGCTTCTTGCGCCTTTACATCGTCGGGGTAAACCATTCCTACGACCAAAACATCGGCCGAACGGCTGATGGGGACAACTTTATAATTTCTAAGAGTTTCTTCCGGTATAAGTTTTAAAATATCGTCCGGGACTTCTCCGACTTTTATCTTTTTGTAAGGAACGTTTAAAAGACGACTTTTTACTTCGTTGACTTTTTCCTCGCTTATCAAACGCCGTTCATAAATAAGCTCGTCCACTTTCCTTCCGGAAAGGGACGCATCTTGAAGAACTTTTTTTAAAACGTCCTCGCTTAAAAGACCCTCTTTCGTCAGTTCTTGAACTAAAATTTTATTTTCCACGGTTTTTTTATTTTATTTTAAAAATGGGTTGTTTTTACCGGGCGACCCGGTTTCAACTGGATTAACGTATTGTCGGAGAACTTGGAATTTTGGGTTATTAACCACTTCCTCGGGATTCAATTTTATACCCGAAAGCTCTTTAAGCGTTTGAATATTTTGAGAAATGATTTTTTCTACTAATGGCGTCGGCGCGAAAAATAAATAATAAACCAAAGAGACAACCATCACAAACAACGAAACCGCCAAAATAAGCGGAAACCAATTTATTCTTCTTTTTTCTTCTTCAATAATTATAGCCATGATTTTATTTATTCCGTTTGATAATACATTTCCATATTGGCCGAGAATAAAAAATTTCCTCCGCCGGCCTTTGAACTTTGGGCGGATTCTATTTTCAAATCAACCAAGTTCATTAACGCGATATTGGTTTCAGCCGCCCTAAGAAACGCTTTAAAATTTTCATAGCTTCCGCTTAATTGAAAGATAAACCTTAGAACCCCGACGCTTTTAACCAATTTTTGGTTGCTTAACGGCTTATTCGCCATTTTACTCACCGACAAAGACTCAAGCTTTAAATTATTAACCGCTGCCAAACTGGAAATCTGATTCAGATTTGAAGCGACATTTTGAGACAGCGGTAAAATAGCTCCAATAACTTTTTCAGTGCCTGAAATATCTTGTTGTTTCTGCAAAAGATTTTGTATTTGCTTTATCGCCGACTGCTGTTTATCCGCCGCTTCCGAAATGCTCAATAGATTCGCTCTTAAATCCTTTATTTCCGAATAGGCCGGCAAAATAAAATTATTATAGACGAAAATTGCGGCGATAAACACCAGCGCCGATACCAGAATACTTATAAACCTTTTTGAAGATGAGCGCATATTTTTATTTTAATTTATCCGGCAATAAAACGACCCTTGTTGAAAAACTTATTCCGTCCGCGGTTGATTTCGCGCTATCAAAAATAACATCGCCAAATAGCTGGCTATTTTTGAAAGAGTCCAATTGTCTGACCAGCGTAACGTAATCCTGCGATATGCCTTGCAATTCCAATTTTTTTTCAGACAACGATAAATTCAAACCTGTGTAATAAATCTGTGGATAAGTGCTTTTTTCCAATTCATCGAAAAGCGTTGAAGTTATAACATGCGAATCCAATAAATCCTGAATATTTATCAGTTGCGAATAGATATTTGTCAAATTTTTTTGCTGTTCGCTGTTAATGATTTTTTCCGATTCTTTTATTTGGGCGTTAACTCCGCTAATTTGAGAATTCAAATAAGGCTTGTACCCGAAAATCATTCCAAAATAACTCGCCAGCATCAAACCCAAAATAGCGAAAGAAAAAATCAAAAGCTGCCAAGGAAGCCCAACCGGCAACCTGCTTCCGCCCTTCCTTAATTGCTCTTCAAGAACGTTTCTTGCGTCTGGCATAATAAAAAATTATTTACTTATATGAATTTTCTTAATCCTAAACCTATCGCCACGCTTAAAGCGGGGCCCAAATCTTTCACAAACGGGTCTATCGCGGGCGGATAATCTATTTTTGAAAACGGGTTTCCCACGACCGTCGGCAGATTTATTTGTTTTTCAAAATATTTATCCAATCCGAGTAAGTTGGCTCCGCCACCGGCCAAAATCACTCTCTCTATCTTATGTTTATTGTTTTTGTCGTAATTTTCTCTAACCCTATCCGCTTCGTTAATTATAACATCTAAAAAGGGAAATATTAATGTGGATAACTCATAATCGCCTCTACCGCCCAAAAGCCCTTTTTGCTTCTTTAATTCTTCGGCTCTACGGGCGTTAATATTCAAACCATTCGCTATAGCTTGCGTCAGAGAACCGCCGGAAAAATCGGTCTGCCTATTGTGCTTAAGAAACCCCCTTTCGGAAACTGCCATGTTCGTTGAACGGGCGCCAATGTCAACAAGCAGCGTCGGAGTCGGGTCCGAGCCCACGATAGCCCTTATCAAACTTAAACTTTCAATTTCCAAAGATTTTAATTTTAATCCCGCCAAATTAAAAACATTTTGATATCTTTTTATCTGTCCATTGGGGATGGAAGTTATAAGTATTTCTTGCTTATCAAAACCTTTTTCATCGCTTTTTTCACCAACCTTAAACCACTCAGTGGCGACTTCTGAAGCCGGCAAGGGAATATATTGATTTAACTGGAATGAAACGGTTTTAGCGGTATCGGCGTCTGACATTTTAGGTAATTCTATTAATGTAATAAATGCCGAAAAGGAAGGCACCGAAACGCTTGCGTAATTGGTTTTCGGCTTTAACTTCGCCAAAATCGATTTCAAAAGTTCCGCAGTTTCTTTTTCGGCGAGTTTCAAAGAATTTGTTTGAATGGCGTCGTTCAGGCGTTCCAAATGGCCATAACTTTCCAAAATTCCGTAGTTTTGAAGCTTAGGGCGTATTTTCCCCATTGAAATTTCAGCTATTTTAATTGAAGTCGTGCCTATATCAACGCCAAGATAAGGTTCTGCGCCGACTAAAGATTTTATAAAATTAAACATTTCGATATAATTATACAATGTTTTCTTATTTAATCAAATTTAAAGAAATCGCGCTTGATATTCTTTTCCCCCGCATTTGCCTAAACTGCGAAAAACATTTGGACGGCGAAAACGGATTTATTTGTAATACTTGCCTTTCATTGATAAAAATAAATTCCGCGTTTTTTTGCCCGATTTGCCGGGGGAGGCTGCCCAATATGGAAAAAACTTGTCACCCCAAATCGCGTTTTTTTCTCGCTTCGGCCGGAGAATACAGCGACCCCGTTCTTCAAAAAATAATTCAGTCTTTTAAATACCAAGGAATCAGAAATCTCGCGCCAGTTTTAGGTGAATTTTTAATTAAATATTTAAACTCCCTTAATTCTCAATCCTCAATTCTCAATTCTATAATAATTCCTATCCCGCTCCACAAAAGCCGCGAAAGGCAAAGAGGTTTTAACCAGGCGAAATTGATGGCGGAATATGTCGCCGGACATTTTAACTTGCCGCTCGTTGAGGGCTTTGAAAGAATAAAGAAAACCGAACCGCAGGCAAAAATGAAAAGCAAAGGAGAAAGGCTCAAAAATATTTCCGGATGTTTTAAAATCAATAATCCCGAATCCATAAAAGAAAAAAACGTCATTTTAATTGATGACGTTTTTACCACCGGCGATACGATAAGCGAAGCCGTAAAAATTTTAAAAGAAAACCGCTGTGGAAAGATAATCGCTCTGGTGGCGGCTAAAGCCTAATTATTTTACCGTTCTTCAAGCAATTTCAAAATTTTAAAAATTTTTTCGTCTTGCAGTTCCAATTTTTTCAGAATTGTTTCTATTTCTTTTTTAGCTTTAAGATTGATTTCGAAATCATTTTCAGCTCTAAATTCGGCATGCCTCACCTGTAAATTCTGGCCGACCATAATAAGCGGCAAGAGAAAAAGCTGAAGTATGTTTGAGATAAAAAGCCAAAGCGTGAAAGCCGGGTACAGGTCGAATTTCAATTCTTTTGGAGAAAAAATATTCCAGGCTATCCATGCCAAAGTCCAAAAAAACACAATCAAGAAAAAACCCATCGTGCCGATGTGATTAGTTATCCAAACCGCGAATTTTTCCATTCTCGTCAGACTTTCAAAATGCTGAATATTTATATTTTTGGGCATACCCAGTAACACTACTTCAACTTAATCACGATAAATCGTGATTGGACTGGAGTAATGTTTTTTAATTTAATCTTTTACCCGGCAACTTGCTTCGTTTTTTGCTTTTTCTAAAAGCAAAACATTCCTGCCTGCCGGCAGGCAGGGAAGTAGTGTTACTGGGCATAATTTATTTCATTTAATCGCGACCCTTTAAATAAGTATAATATTTTTTCTCCAATTTTTCCATTCTCTCTCTCCCCGCGGATTCGCGGATTTCCGCAAAAAGATTTTTGTAAAACTGGATATTATGCAACATCGCCAATTTTTGGCCTTTTATTCTGTCATTTTTGAAAAAATCGCGGAGCTCGCTTCTGGAAATTTTGTTTTTGCAAACCCAGCAATCGCAATTTCTATCTATCATTTTTTTGTCTTTGGCAAAAATTTCTTTCTTGATATCAAGCTTTCCGCTTGGAACATAAATTCTGGCATGTCTGGCCTCGCGCGTGGGAATAACGCAATCAAATAAATCTATTCCCTGTTTAACCGCAATAAAAATATCATTTAATTTTCCGATTCCCAAAAGATGCCGCGGCTTTTGCTCGGGCAAACCGCTTAAAGCCCAGCCCAAAACTTCTCTCATTTGTCTTTCTCCAAAAGAACCTCCTATCCCGAAGCCGTCAAAAGGCAAAGAACCGATAAATTTTGAAGACTTTTCTCGTAAATCTTTATAAATTCCGCCCTGAACTATCCCAAATAATGCCTGATTTTGATTTTTGATATTTGATTTTTGATTTTGAGCTGCCGCTAAGCAGCGAATGGCCCATCGGTGAGTGCGCTCCATCGCTTTTTTATTGTAAGCGTGATTGTGAAGCGGCGAAGTGCATTCGTCAAAAGCGAAAATAATATCCGCGCCAATATCTTTTTGAAGCTTGATTGATTTCTCGGGAGTAAATTCATATTTTTTCCCATTATAACTAAATACTACCCCTTTTTCTAAAATTTTGGCATGGCTATTTGAAGAAAAAATTTGTTCTTCGCCGAAACCCCGCAGCAGGCGAGCTTGGTCTCCCGCGCAGCGGGAGTCGCCGTGGCGAGGACAAGCGAAGTCCCGCGCTAGACGGGACGAAGCGGGTTGAGGAAAGAATAAATTTTTTTGTGAATCCAAAATTTTTCCAACTCCATGAGTCTTTCCCCAACCAAGTGAAAAAACCTGGAATCCGCCCGAATCCGTCATTATTGGATTTTTCAGGCCACTCCAAGTATGAATACCTCCGGCTTTTTTTATTTCCGGAATTTTTTTATTAACAAAAAGATGAAAAGTGTTTGAAATCGTCAATTCGAGTTTCGCCCTATTATGGTCGGTTTTATTAAAAAGTTTTATTCCGCCATTTGTAGCAACTATTGATAGATTGGGAGTTTCTATTTTGCCGTGGGGAGTTTTTAAAACGCCGGTTCGAAATTTTCCGCGGCTATTTTTAATTTCAAATTTAAACATCAATTTAAAATTCTACGGGGTCTGACCCCGTAGTTTAAAATCCAAATGACTGCCCGACTATCAGTTTAAAAATAAATCCCGCCAGAGGAGAAAGTATAAAAAATGCAATTGCCAAAGCTAAAAATATCCCGACAATGCCAAGAGTAGCCATGGCATAAGCCGTCTTGGGAAATAAATCCATTAACACTTTTGAGCCGTCAAGCGGCGGAATCGGGATAAGATTAAAGATGCCCAAGAATATATTAATATAAATTATCAAAGCTACGGCAAACAAAAAAACTTCGGAAAAAACGGTTGCCCCGAAAATTCCCGCGAAAACCAGCCGGAGAAAAATTCCCAGGATTAAAGCTATCAAAAAATTCGCCGCCGGACCGGCGAATCCGACCTTAAGCGAACCATATTTTTTGTCGCGCAAATTATAAGGGTTGTAAGGCACCGGCTTTGCCCAACCGATAAACACACCCCCGAAAAACAGCAAAAATAACGGAATAACAACCGTTCCCGTTAAATCTATATGCTTGAAAGGATTTAACGTCATCCTGCCTTCGTCTTTGGCAGTCGAGTCGCCGAGCCTAAAAGCGGCAAAGGCGTGGGCGAATTCATGAAAACTCGCCGAAAGAACGATTATAACGTATAAAAATAGTTTTGTATAAATTGATTCCATTTTTAATTTTTAACTTTTGACTTTTAATTTTAATTAAATTATATTAATTCTTATGAAACAATGCGCAATATGCGGCAAAGGTTCTATTATCCGCGGAGCCAGGAAGAAGCTTCGCAGCAATTATAACCCGACGCCCAAAAAAAGAAAACATCCCAATCTCCAATGGATGAAATCCGCCGAAGGCGGAAGAGTTTTAGTTTGCGCCAAATGCCTTAAAGGCAAAAAATCCTGAATCCTGTAAATACGGGGTGTAGCTTGCCGTTAGGCAAGGGCAGTATCCGCCGAAGGCGGACAAACGCATGCATGGCCCCGCACTAAAAATCGGAGTGTCGTATAGTGGTAGTACGCATGCATGGGGTGCATGTAGCGGGAGTTCGATTCTCCCCACTCCGACAAACCGAAAAATTACTGCGGGGTATAGGCGCGTCGCAAGGTCCCCTGTTTAAAAATTAACGACATCGCAAGCCGTTATGGTATAGTAAAGAAGTTATTTCCGCGAACATAACAATTCCAAGGCACTATCATATATGATAGTGTATCAAGTCGTTATAGTTTTTTACCAGCCGCTCGCATCTGTTCTTCAATAAATTGGCAACGTTCTAAGGTTTTTTCCGCTTCCCTCTTAGGAAGATAAATTCTTACGAAGTTCTTACGAATCTTACAAAGTTCAACTTCGTAAGAACAACTTCGTAAGAATTTGTTTTTAAAACTTTTGATAATCTTATACGCTATAGCGTATAAGGTTGGTAAAAGTTTTTTACTGAATCGTTACCTTTGGAAGACGCGGAGTTGGAGTATAGGGATTAGGACGCGGAGGATTCGGTAATTGCGGACCCGGACCACCGCCGGAACCGCGCTTGCCGGCGTAAAAACAGCGATAATATCATTTACGAAGAAAAACGAGAGGGAATTTTTATTTAACTATTATCGAAATTTTCCATTACACTATTAAATTTTTGGTTCAACTCGTTGATGATTTTTACGTCATCGTTTATTTTCGCTATTAATTCCGGAATTTTATCTCCGCCGTATTTACCCAAAAATTTGCTCTGCAAAACCTCAAGCAATTTAGTAAGGTCGTCGTTATAGTCTATAAGTTTGCTTATCAAAGAAGTTTCCGAGGTTATTGCCTCTAGAGCCGTTTGGCCCGCCGAGACCGGAGAAATCGCCGATAAATTTTTCGCCATCGTTTCCAACTGAACTGAAAGCTTTATTGCTTTGTCTCTCGCCTCTTTATTGCGTTCGAGCTCTTGGGAAACCAAAATGAGCGCTTCGGTATATTTACCTTCTTTATCAAGCTGGGAGATTTGGCTAAGATTATTCGTTGATTGGCCGGAGATAGCCACTATTTCCGAAGCGATAAGTGAAGCTTGCTGCCGGGCCTGCAAAAAATCGCTGGGAACCTTTTTAGCGTCCGCGAACCAAAACTGAAAAGCGAGAAAAGCCGCCGAAATTATGATTATAAAAAGGATTAACATCTTAATCCTTTTGGGAATTTTTGAATAAATATTAGAAAACATTTCAAAATATAATAACACCCCTTGCCTTAAAAGGCAAGAAATGATAAATTAATCGTGCTAATATTTATTGATATGCAAGCCAATAAATAGCGTGGTTTGTTCGTGAATAAACGACCATTGTACCAGGTATCATAGTATGGTATAATAATACTATGAATGAGAGAAGGGAAAAAGCGGCTAAGCTGAGGGAAAAGGGCTATTCTTATAATCTAATTTCGGAAAAGCTAAAAATCAGTAAAAGCACTTTAAGCTGCTGGTTTAAAGAAACGCCTTTTACCCCTAACGAGCAAGTTATAAAAAGAATTGAAAACGGACCTTTTAAATCGGGGCGGATTAGGCACAACCAAAGAGTTAAAAATATTAAAAAAATAAAACTGCTTGCGGAAAAAGAATTAGGCGTTATCGCAAAAAGAGATTTATGGATGATAGGAATAGGGTTATATATCGGAGAAGGCTCTAAATCATTTGAAACGGCGCAGATTAGCAATTCCGACGCCAATACTATAAAATTAGCAATTAAATGGCTTAAAGATGTTTGCGGACTCAAAGACGATAATATTACAATCGCAATGCATCTTTATCCGGATAATAACGAAAAAAAGTGCATTGACTATTGGAAAAGGATTACCGAGCTTCCAACAAAACAATTCAGGAAAACGCAAATAGACAAAAGAATAAATAAGACTGATTATAAAAGAAGAAAACTGCCCTATGGAACCGTCCGCTTGTCTGTCATAAGTAACGGCAACCCGGATTTCGGAGTAAATCTGCATCGAAAAATAATGGGCTGGATAGAAAGCGTATTTAAACAAATATAATAAGCGGGCGTGGTATAACGGCTATTATGGGACCCTTCCAAGGTCCAGACGAGGGTTCGACTCCCTTCGCCCGCTCTATATAACAAAACGGAACCCAAATGGGTTCCGTTTTGTTATATAAAAACAGGTACTT
>Ga0210031_1001068_pt1 | contig 16387 bp, 17 predicted proteins | sample CryGeyCG2014_080_FD_185455 | JGI IMG/M metagenome (GOLD analysis project Ga0210031, IMG submission 185455) | Groundwater microbial communities from aquifer - Crystal Geyser CG03_land_8/20/14_0.80 (SPAdes) (version 2) | ecosystem: Environmental > Aquatic > Deep subsurface > Groundwater | place... | reverse complement strand
TCCCACTGGAGCCTCCTGGATGAACATGGTGGAAATTTGGTTTGGTATACTCACCAATCAGGCAATTCGTAGAGGTAACTTTGATAGCGTTGCTATTCTCGTGGGGGCTATAAAAGCCTTCCTTGCTTGCTGGAACGAAGGGGCAAAGCCCTTTATCTGGACAAAAACAGCAGACCAAATCCTGGCAAAGGCAATAAGATGATTAAATCTATTTATGATACTAGACACTAGATGAGAGTTTGCCTGAAGGTAAAGCAAGGGAAATTGATGAACTTGGCATGATTGTATATGTGATGGATGAGTTGAAAAATAAGGGTTATTTAGTTCAAAAACCATGGGTAAGGAGATTGTCTGATTTACCAGAGGATTTAGGGTTTTCTTAGAGCAAGCGAAAATAAGAAGTGGCTAAAAAATACACTATAATTCTGGAACCAAATTACCCTGAGGAGGGCTATACAGTTAGAGTGCCAGCTTTACCTGGGTGCATTACCTATGGGCGAAACAAAGAGGAAGCCATGGAAAGAGCTAAAGAAGCAATAGAAGGTTTCATTGAAGGACTACAAAAGGCAGGTGAGTCAGTCCCTGAGGAAGTGGGCCGTGTAGAAATAGACACGGTAACCGTGTAGATTTATTTGAGAGATTTCCGGAGATGGTAAAGGTGAAATGAAAAGGAGAGATGGAGAGCTCAGAGAAGCATTGGGGAACGTTGGGATGGATACGGTAGTGAAGCATAGGGATGGGACTTGGATGGTGAAGAGGATATTCCTTTATAAGTTCGGAAGGGATGCGGAAAAGATAGCTGAGAAAGTAGTGAAGGCGCTGGAGAAAATAGGGGTGAAAGCCGAGGTATTATATGCTGAGGAGCATTGGAATCCGTGGCCGAAGGATAGTTGGTGGGAAGTAGGAATTAAGATACAAGGAGGGATGAAATGACAGTGTTAGAAAAAGTAGGGAAGTATGAGGTCAGGGTAGGAAAGGATGGGAGGATGTATTGCACGTGCCCAGCATACTATTCTACCTGATCGAGATTCCTTGTTTTATCTCGTTGGTTACTGTGATTATTTATTCTTAAGAAGGGAGCGACAGTTCAATTTTGGACAGGTTTCTATGCTTGAAGTAAAGGAGAACAGCTAGGATGGCAAAGATATTAGTTATTGAAGGAGATAAAGCAACACTTTTAGACAAAACTAAATTCACCTTGGAGGGCAAGTTGCAGGATTATCTGGAGAACTATCCATCCTTAATTCCGTTAGGGGAAATAGTAGAGGGAGTTCCTGACCTCTTATGTATCGGGAGAGAGGTTGGCATTCCTTCAGGCGCCATAGACTTACTCTTTATCGATGAAGATGGTCTTCTAACAATAGTAGAAACCAAGCTGGCTAAAAATCCAGAGGCACGCCGCACAGTTGTAGGTCAAATAATTGAATACGCCTCATATATCTGTGGCTGGACTGCGGATAAGGTCTATGAGGTAGCTAATGCCTATCTGAAATCGGAGAGGGCACCCCAGAAATACAAAAATTTATCCCTATATGAAGCAATTCAAAAACTGAGTGGCATCTCTCCTGAAGCTGAGGGCGAATTTTCCGCCGAGAATTTCAGCAATAGTATTGAGCGGAACCTCCGAAGTGGCAAGATGCGGCTCTTAATAGCGGTGGATGAGCTTGTAGAGCCGCTGAGGGCAACAATCACTTTCCTTAATAAGAATAGCAACTTTGATATTCTTTTACTTTCGGTGAAGAACTTTGAGGAAAGCAAAACGAGGAAGGTTTTGATTCCAACCCTGTTTGGTCCTGTCAAACCTCCAACACCACCAATGGAAATCTGGACTGAACCAAAATTCCTTAAGAAGGTGGAAGAATGTGAAAAGGATGTGGCAGAGACCATTAAGAGGTTGCTGGAGTTTGCCAAGAGCAATGGCACAGCTGAGTGGGGAAGAGGAAAGACTAGGGGCTCATTTACCTTCGTTAGATTTAAGAATGAAGCAAGGATTTCCATTTTTACACTTCTCTCTGATGGTGAAATTTGGCTCAATTTCGGAGTGATGTGGAACAGGGTCAGTAAAGAAACCCTTGAACTTTTTAGAGCAGAGCTAAACGGGATACCAAATATTAACATCCCGGGAGACGCTGTAACCAGAGGTACGTTCCCTTCAATAAAGGTGAAAGCTCTTATTGAGCCATCTAATCTAGATAAATTTGAAAATGCAGTTTTATCCCTTTGTCAGAAGATTGAAGCTGAGGAGCAATGATTAGGCTATTTTTAGATATCGAAACCTTGCCAGCCGATGAGTCCTTAAAGGCGGAATTCGGTAGTGAAGAGAAATGGGGGATACTCAGCTAGATGGGGACTATGGGCAAATCCTTTGTATTGGTTACATTAATGAACTTTATTGAGGAAATATAAATGTCCAAAATATCTAAAGTCTTAGTCATAGGCTCGGGTCCCATAATAATCGGGCAGGCGGCGGAGTTCGATTATTCTGGAACTCAGGCATGCCGGGCCCTGCGGGAAGAAGGCGTTACCACGGTTTTGGTGAACTCCAATCCAGCGACTATCATGACTGACGAAGGCATCGCCGACATCGTCTATATTGAACCTCTCACTGCCGAAGTCTTGTCTCGCATAATTGAGAGAGAGCGTCCTGATGGTTTGCTGCCCACCATGGGAGGACAAACGGGACTCAACTTGGCGGTGGAATTAGCCGATGCCGGCATACTTAATAAATATAATGTCAGGTTACTGGGAACACCTGTAGAAACGATTAAGAAGGCTGAGGAAAGGTCTCTATTTAAGAAGCTTCTTATTGATATTAGCGAACCTGTACCACAGAGCGCTACGGTAAACTCAGTGGAGGAAGCGAGGGCGTTGGTGAAATCCATTGGTCTACCTCTAATTATCCGTCCTTCTTATACTTTAGGCGGAACAGGTGGCGGTATTGCTTATACTATGGAAGAACTGGAAACCATTGTTGCTAATGGGCTTGACAGCAGCATGAGTCGTGAAGTTTTAGTGGAACAATGTGTCCTGGGCTGGAAGGAAATTGAATACGAAGTTATGCGGGATGCCGCCGATAACTGTATTACTATCTGCAATATGGAAAATGTCGACCCTATGGGTGTGCATACTGGCGATAGCATTGTGGTAGCCCCCAGTCAGACGCTCACCGATAAAGAATACCAGATGCTGCGCTCAGCCAGCCTGAGAATCATAAGAGCTCTTGGTATCGAAGGCGGTTGTAATATACAGTTTGCTCTTACCCCTCACCCTTTAGTGGCAGAGAAATGGGCTCCTGACCAAAAAGGAGTCACTAAAAGTCAGTATTATGTTATAGAGGTTAATCCCCGCGTCAGCCGCAGTTCAGCTCTGGCTAGCAAAGCTACAGGATATCCCATCGCCCGACTGGCTGCCAAGATAGCTATTGGTAAAAGACTTGACGAAATACCCAACAGAGTTACCGGCAAAACACTGGCATTTTTCGAGCCGGCTCTGGACTATTGTGTGGTTAAGATTCCCCGCTGGCCTTTCGATAAGTTTGCCCTGGGTGACCGCACCATTGGCACGCAAATGAAAGCAACTGGCGAGGCAATGGCAATTGATAGATGTTTCGAAGCTGCCTTACAAAAGGCAGTTCGCTCCTTAGAGTTTGGTAAGCGCACTCTCCTCTGGGAAGACCATACTTGGAAAGATAAAGAACTTGCCCTGAACTTGATTCAGGGTTTGCCACTTCATCCCAATGATCTAAGGCTCTGGGCAATTATGGCAGCATTGAGAAAAGGAGCCAGCGTAGAGTGGCTTTCGCAGTGCACTGGTATAGACCCGTGGTTTATTTTCAAACTACAAAACATTGTTGCTATGGAAAAACGACTCCTCTCCGAGTCTCTCACGCGAGAACTTTTATGGCAAGCTAAAAGGCTGGGCTTCAATGACGAACAAGTAGGCACTTTAGCTGACAGACTGCCAGAGCAAGTCAGACAAATTCGCCATGAGTGGCAAATTCGTCCTGTGTATAAGATGGTGGATACTTGTGCTGCCGAATTTGATGCTGAAACGCCCTATTTCTATAGCACTTATGAAACGGAGAACGAAGCCCTTGCACTCGAAGGTAAAAAAGCTGTGGTTATTGGCAGTGGTCCTATACGTATTGGACAGGGAATCGAGTTCGACTATTGTTGCGTCCATTCAGCCTGGGCACTTCGAGAAGCCGGAGTGAAAAGCATCCTGATTAATTCCAATCCCGAGACAGTCTCCACCGACTTTGATACCAGTAGTCGCCTCTATTTTGAAGCTCTAGATGAAGAGAGTATCAGGGATATACTTGAGAATGAGAGTAATGACGGCTCTGCTCCGCCATCCATTGTCCAGCTCGGCGGTCAAACACCAATCAACCTGGCACAATCTTTAGCTCGCAGCAATATGCCCATACTCGGCTCCAGTGCCGATACCATAGATATAGCCGAAGACCGCCACCGCTTCGGAGATTTTCTTGACAGATTGGGGGTCCCTCAGCCGCCAGGTGGTAGCGTCTCTTCACTTGACGAGGCTATGAATATTGCTAACTCTTTGGGCTATCCCCTGCTAGTCCGTCCTAGCTATGTCCTCGGTGGCAGAGCTATGGAAATTGTGTACAACGAAGCTGAATTAGTCCGCTATCTCACATTAGCCCTGGAGGTAGATAGACAGCATCCTGTCCTTATTGACAAATATATGCAAGGTAAGGAAGTAGAGGTGGACGCTATATGTGATGGCGAGGGGGTATTCATTCCCGGCGTAATGGAACATATAGAAAGGGCTGGTGTACATAGCGGCGATGCTTTGGCTATTTACCCGGGGATTAATCTCACCGAGGAAGAAGTAAGCACTATAGTGGACTATACCACTAGAATCGGGCTTGCTTTAAAGATTCGGGGGCTGATGAATGTTCAGATGGTGATTGTGAGAGAGAATGGGTATTCATCGGTTTATGTCTTTGAGGTAAATCCTCGAGCTAGCAGGACTGTACCCTTTATCTCCAAAGTAACCGGTGTACCCGTGGTGCGAATCGCCACTAAGGTGATGCTTGGCATCAGCCTCAAGGAGCAAGGTTACGAAGGAGGATTATTACGGAGGCAGAAATTGGTGGGCATAAAAGCCTCTGTTTTCTCTATGGCGAAGTTAACCGGAGTGGATAATTACCTTGGTCCGGAAATGAAATCCACCGGTGAAGTCCTCGGCATTGACTACACTTTTGAATCTGCTTTAATTAAGGCGCTCATAGCCGCCGGGCTAGCGTTGCCTAAAAAAGGTGGCTTGCTGCTGAGCATTGCCGATAGGGATAAAGCTGAGTCTTTGCCCCTCATTAAGAAATTATGCTCGCTTAACTATATTCTTTATGCCACAGAGGGAACTGCTGCTATGATCGAATCCGCCGGGCTACCTGTGAAAATGGTGACCAAGAAATTGAGTCAGGGGCATCCCAATGTCATAGATGTTATTCAATATGGTTTTGTTGATGGAGTAGTTAACACTGTTACGGGAGGGCGTATCCCACTCAAGGACGGATTTGAGATTCGTCGTGCTGCTGCGGAGAAAAGGATACCATGCTTCACTTCATTAGATACCTTTCGGGTGGCTATAGAAGCATTAACAGGTAGCAGCCAGATTTTTAACGTTCGACCATTGCGAGAATACTTAAGAAAATCAAAAAGCAAAAGTTAAAAATTAAAATTACAATTCAAAATGGAAAGATGTTTCATTTTTGATTTTTGCTCTGTCATTTTGCTTTTTTATCTTTGAACTTTGATATTGTTTAGGACTTACTATGAAGCAATCTCTGTGCACTATAACTTCTAACGTGGAAATCTCGCCCGGTATGTACCTTATGTGGATTGAGGCACCAGACATAGCCTCCATAAGCCATCCGGGGCAGTTCATCACAGTGAACTGCGAAGGTTTCACATTGCGTCGCCCCTTTAGCATCCATCAGGTTGCTGCGGGCGAATCGAAGGAATCCCAGATCGCGCTTCTATTTAAAGTAGTGGGAAAAGGTACTTTCTGGCTATCGCAGCAACATAGCGACGACAAAATAGACATCCTTGGACCTCTGGGTAAGGGATTTACCATTGCGTCCCGGGCAAAGAATTTGTTACTTGTGGCTGGAGGTATTGGGATTGCTCCTCTTGTCTTTTTAGCCCAATATGCTTCATCGCAGCATTCAGTATCCTTAATTCAGGGAGCAAGTACGGTTAGAGAACTCTATCCTTTTTCGTCATTGCGACCCCGAAACAAGTTCGGGGGAAGCAATCTCTTATCTTTACCAACTGGGGTTCAATTTATTCCCGTCACTGAGGATGGCACCATGGGCCGAAAAGGCATGGCAACAGATATTCTGCTTGATTCCTTAGACTGGGCTGACCAAGTGTTCGCTTGTGGACCGATAGATATGTATAAAGCAATGGCTATCACCCTTAACCCCTCTCCCTCGAAGGGAGAGTCCCTCACCCTTCCCTCTCCCTCGAAGGGAGAGGGAAAAGGAGAGGGTGAAAAGCGAAGCGAAGAATCTAAGCTAAGAAAATGTCAGGTTTCTCTAGAGGTGAGGCTGGGATGCGGTATCGGCGCTTGCTATGCCTGCACTATCAACACTAAAAAGGGATTAAAACAAGTGTGTCGTGATGGGCCGGTATTTGAGTTGGATGACATTCTTTGGCAGGAGGTAAGAATATGAACACGCACTCTGTCTTTGCGAGCGAAGCGAAGCAATCCCTCAAGGAGGAGGCAAGAATATGAAAATAGTTACTAAAGATATCACCTTTCAGAGTAAAGGAAATTGCGATATTATTGATATAACCTCTCAGGTGGCACAGGATGTGGCCGAATCGGGGATAAGCAATGGCACGATAACTTTATTTGTCGGTGGCTCAACTGCCGGAATAACCACTATTGAATACGAGCCCAGGCTTCTCAATGATTTCAAGAATATGTGGGATAGATTGATACCGCAAAATATCCCTTACGAGCATAATAAAACCTGGGGAGATGGAAATGGTCATTCCCATGTGCGTGCTTCCGTCCTCGGAGCTTCACTGACTATTCCCCTCGTGAACAAAAAACTAACACTCGGTACTTGGCAACAGATAGTATTCGTTGATTTCGACAATCGCCCCAGATCAAGAAAAATAATCCTCCAGATTATGGGTGAGTGAGCCAGCTTCATCTGTCTGCATAGCTTTAATACACAAAAATGAGCTTGTTTTGGGGACAATCTACGCCGCCCCGGCGATTGACGAATTCTATTTTGCCGAGAAGGGCAACGGTGCTTATTTAAATGGGGTTAAAATTCGAGTATCGGACATAGCAGACCTTGGTCAGAGCTATATTTTCTATTGTGAAGGTGGGGAAAAGGATAGGGCAAGAACAGGCGAGCTTGTTAATAGAGTCTATCCCCTTGTTATGGATATGCGCAAGTTGGGCTCGGCTGGTCTAGAAACAGCTTGGGTAGCAACAGGTAAAGGAGAGGCTTACTTCACCACCAAGATTGAGCCCTGGGATGTTGCTCCTGGAGTTCTATTAGTTCAAGAAGCTGGCGGAGAAATTACCGACTTTCAAGGCAATCCCTGGAAGCCACAGACAAGTGACCTCTTATTTTCCAACGGGAAAGTTCACCACAAGATTTTGGATTTAATTCGCCCTTATTGATTCTATTATCCCAGATTATGCATCTAGCTTCATTTTCGTGTCATTTTTGCAATGATTTAGATACCTCGTGCATAATTTGGGATTATTTATCAGCCATTCCTTAAGAATACCAGGTGTTTAATACTTTAGGGGTTATTGTATTCATAGCTACTTTATGTATATAATTTTTCCACGTTTTTCAGGTTTTAAGAAATGGTGGACTCCAGCAATTACTATGACTTTTATTATGACGAGCCTCCAGAAGAGCTAGGAAAACAAGAGCCCTATATCCAACAAGCTGAGAGCGCTATTGAAGAGTTCTTTAGACGTAGAAAAACTCCCTTCCACTTCCGACAACTTCAAGTACTCTTTGAAACACAGTTTTTTCATATTACCACGGCTCAAGCTATATATCGTTTAATAAATCGTGGTTTTTTACGTACTAAACGTTACGAAGCTGGAGCCAACGCAGTCACATTCGTTTTCCCTTCTCATTTACTCACATCTCTAAAGACCGAAAAAATTCTTAACATACATATGAAGTCTAAAGCTACAACTATCGCATTATACGATTCCCCCATTATCTCAAAGGACTTGGCTGACCATTTCGAAGGGCTTGTTAAATATGAACTGAGAGCAAACAATCTATCTATAGTCTCAATTCATACTAACGAATACAAAAAAAGAAAATGGACTAAAACCAAGGCTAACCTTGATTTCATAGCGGAACACGAAAATGGTAGGGCATTTGGAGTACAGGCAAAAAACGAACTTAAACCGATAGAAAAAAATGAATTAGAAGAACAAATCAAAATATGTTCTTATCTGCATATCAAACCTGTTTTTATTGTCCGTTACATGCCATTTAGCTTTGTCCCGCTTGTAAAACAAAATGAGGGATTTCTCCTGGTAATCGGCAATCAACTTTGGCCACTCGGCTATAGACAACTTCACAGTAAAATCGTAAGTAAGCTTAGTATTTCTACAAAACAAATATCAAAGGAGTTGAAAGAACTCGCTCCAAAACTTAGGTCACAATGGCCAATAGAAATACGCACAGATATTCCTGTAGATGCATCAAAACGACTCAATTATTGGATTACTACTGGCAAATATCCAAATTGACCCACTACCGAAAAATCCAAAATAAGAACTAAGAAGAGAAAGTAACCACCTAGCCAAGTTTCAGATATACCTCATCAACCTTCTCTTGTAGCTCAATTGTCGACCGAATTGGCCTGGCTACATTCATATGGCAGCTAATTTTATGCAAAGATAGCTTCCACAGAGGAACACAGGTTATCAATTATTGAGCCCAAGTTAAGCAGACGTAATTTATTTCACAGGCTGGCGAAAAACACTAAGGGAGATTACCTGCGTCTTACAACTTGCAAAAACTCATCTTCATCAATTCCAAGCTGTTTAAGGATGTCTGAAAGCTTCTCAAACCCTAATGTCTGAAGCCCCTTGACTACCTCTCTAGCCTTGAAGGGAGGCAGTTTCGTCATACTGTTATTGTGACTCGCTGGGTGCTAATTTCCTCTGGGATTTCCTCACCACGCTCTTTGCGATACTCAAGGCAAAGCTCAAGTACTTCCTTGATATTAGCCAGGCACTCCTCATAGGTCTCTCCTTGAGCATGGACTTCTGGAATAAGAGCACAACTGGCTATGTAAAATCCGTCAGGTGCCTTCCTGATAATAGCGGTATATTGCATTCTCTCTTTCTCTCACTAATTATAGCATAATCATATTAGAACTATCTCCAGACAGGAAGACATTGGCAGTCCGTGTATCTACAATTTCAGGCGAAGCGACCACTCAGTCAAGCCTGCCATACACACCATTAACTTTTCCTTGCAGCTCAATCGTTAACCGGATTGCCTTGGCTACCTTCATATAATGGTTAATCTCATCCAGAGATAACTTCCGCCCTTTTCTATCCTTCAAATACTTCTCCATCACCTGATAGGCCCCAAACCAACATTCCCTCACCTCCCCTGGGATGCCCTTCATAGGTCAGTATAGAAGATCTCCATCAGTCTGCTTGTGCTCATACTTCTATTCCTTTAGCCTTTACTTCGTCACCAATAAAAGTCCCCTTATCTTTCAAGGAAAATTCCTCTTCTGTATATCCCAAGGGTTCAATTGGTTCCATTATCTTTGCCTTAGCCAGAGCTAAGCCAATAGTTTCTAACCGTTCTAGGACATTCATTCCCTCAAAATCATCTGATATAACAGCAATATCTATATCACTATGTTCTTCAGCTCTCCCGGTAGCTTGAGAGCCGTATAGAATTACTCTATTGACCTTAAGTCCTTGTTGCAATAAAGCCTGTTTGAACTTGCTTATGGTATCAATAACTGCTTTATCCACTGAAATACCTCTTTCACCTCTTTCAAATACTTTTGTGCCACCCCTCGGTCATATACTCTTTGGAGTTCCCCAAAATCCTCAGGATACCTGGTCACGATACTCACATCGCTCAACACCTTCTCAATCGCTAAGTGGCACATAAAAATGGTATAGATGTATCTACCAGTGCAGTCTCCAAGTCATAGCTGGCAGAGTCTGCCCAGTTCTTAACCTCCTTTTTCATATCTGTATTTTACAAGTAATGTAATAATGATACCATTCTCAGATTCTTTCAGTAGAGATTACATCATTCTGAGGAGAAAGTGTAAGTAGTTGGTTTATTCCGTGACTTGCAGTGATACAGCTAGCTAGCCAATTTTGATGTATATACCATCAACCTTTTCTTGCAGCTCAATCGTCAACCAAATTGCCCTGGCTACCTTCATATAATGGTTAATCTCATCCAGAGATAACTTCCGCCCTTTCCTATCCCAATAAGATTTTCTCAAAAATTCCTATAAGCTCTCCTATTTCAGAATCTAATAAATTAGGGGTATATATCGTTATTCCGCCCCAATAGTTAATTCGGCAACTTAATGGACGGTTTGTGGAATTTAATGGTGGCGTTATAAAGCTTAAATTGGCAATTGCTGAGGCGGAATCTAACAATCGATTGAATAGTGGTGAATCTTCAAGTTGAGGCGAATTTAGGACAATTTGTTTAAACTTTATTGTACCCTCTTCAATGTCATGCATTGTGATGCCTCTTATTCCACCAGGAATAGGACGACTATTTGCTAATGCCCAATCCTTAAGCTTGAGGAAGCCTTCCTTTGTCAGTTTTATATGTTCAATCAATGAAGGATCACCTGTGGTAGCATATGATAAAAGAGCCATAGATGCTCCCGACGACTTTCTACCTGCATCAAAAGAAATGACAAAGGGATTTCCCTTTCTTAGCCAAACCCTAAAACTAACAGGCACAAATGGAGGTGGATTGCCTGCCGCAATGAGTTTGGGTGCGCGAAACTCACAAGAAAAAGTTGCTACGTATTGAGTTTGGGTTTCCTCTTCTAGAGAAATCTTCTCATTTTGTACCAGAGTCATAAAGGCTTCTATTCTTTTCCTTGCAAAGCCCGACGCCTCTTGAAAGCAGGCCTCCAAGTTGCTCTCGGAAAATCTGCTTTTATCTACATTCCGAGCATCTTTAGATTCATCAGAGAATTTATAGATTATGCAGTTTTTAATCATTTATATCTATCCATTCAGGTTTGGCATCCACTATTAAAGCATTGTCAACAGCTTTCTTTAATAGAAAATCATAATCTCTATGCCCTTTAAAAGTTGAAAGGGAAAGAAGAATGATTAACTTTGTCTGTGCGCGTGAGCAAGCTACATAAGTCTGTGCACGCATCCCAACTTCCCCTGATGCTCCTTCTCCTCCAAAGACTTCTCCAAGGAATCCTATCCATCTTCCTTTATTTCTACGGGTAAAAGAAATAATAACACAGGGATACTCCCTTCCCTGTGCTTTATAAATTGTTAGGCATTGCTTCTGTAACTCTTCGTTTTCCTGAAGACATTGTTGAATAAATCCCCTCTGTGCCTTATAAGGAGAAAGAATAGTTGGAAAGAGAAGATTTCCATTCTTGTGTTTATATGAATACGCTATTGCTTTTGCTAAATTGGCCACTAATTGAGCCTCTTCTGGGTAACATATAGATTTCCCAAAACCTGTTTTTTCCTCTCCAGGCAGAGTATCTGTATTTATAACGATACAGGGATTTTGAGGGTCTAAGATATTCTGGAAATCCACTGGGCATTTACTGGCATCCCAAATATAGCCAAGTTCAGTGAGTGTCCTCTTTTTAACGAATTCAGCACTTTCCAATGGTCGAGCATGAAGGGATTCCCTCAGTCCATTAACAATCTCGCAAATTCTTTCATGCATTCTATGTTGTAAAATCAGCTCGTGAGGAACATAATCTTTTCGTGTAACAACAAATCTACCTATATTTGGTCTAAGCAATGGTTGAGAGGTGATAACGGGTAATTGGTTGGGATCGCCTAAGAGCGCATAACCGCATGGGTTATGATTTGCATCTGCGATTCTAGATAATGTGGAGAAATAAAGTGAAGGTGAAACTTGACTGAATTCATCAATAATGATTAGAGGTTGCCTGTGACCTTTAAAAATTCTCCCCGAACTATATAGGGTAGAAAGGAGAATAGGTGCTTTTAAAATTCTTCTCTTCTCATCGTCAGTTAATGATTCTAAGTTAAATGTACATCCTACTACTCCCTTTTCCCAATTTTTTTCACTTGACTCAGGTGTTAGCCTGATAGCCAACTTCGAGTCAAATCCTAAATCAAAAAATTCCTCCTTTGCTTTCTCAGCAGCCTCGTTGGTATATGTTAAATAAGCAATTTGTCGTTTATTATTTTCTAAAGCATATTGACTTGCTGCCAGCACACCAATCCTTGTCTTTCCGGTCCCAGGTGGTCCGTCAACCACGGGAAAAATAAACCCATGCTCTCCTTCCCATCCCTCGAGTATCGAATCGATTGCATTTCTTTGCTCTTTATTTGACTCTTCAATTTTCCGTTTTACATTTTGGGATGCGTTGTTCATTTTGAGCCTCTTTTAAGCAGCCTTATTCCAAAAATCGCTTCTAATAATTGTATCCATGACCTTGACTTTGCTTTCTCTTCCTTTATAGCGCCGCTTTGTTGTAATTTCAAAAGCCCGGTTTGTTTTTGCTTCTCAAGAAATGTTGGAGGTTCTTGAAATATCGGTGAAAACGATTCTAAAGAGCCTGGAAGAAGAATTGCGTCTCTGGAAGGATATATTCCTTCATTTTGGATTTCCATAATTAACCTGTTTCCTTTGATATTTAAAAGTTTTGCTTTCATTTCCTTCCCACAAAAAAGCGTGCCAAAGGGAATAATCGTGTATTCGTCATAACCACGCACTGAGCCAATCTCTTTATTCATTTCCAATTCAATTTTACTATCATTAAAATAAGCAATTTCGCCTTCCAAAATTAAACCTTTTTCTACAAGTTCCTCTTTCTTTAATCTTAAAAGTTGATACTGGAAAAGGTCTCCTTTCCATATTTGTTCCCATAATAGATATTGATACCAAGGCTTAAAAATCTGCTTAATTTCGGGGCGACACTGTGGATGTGGATAGTTTCTGGGATAACAAGTGCGGATAAGCCCACACTCTTGATTTGGCTGTAAACCTGTACAATTATCTGGTCTTTCAGCTTCATATACTTCACGATTAACACCATGAGACTCAGAAATACTAATATCATGAATCCATGCATAAGCAGAATGTGTCTTCTCTATATAATTCGGATTTTCATGAGGAATAATGAAATCCTTATAAGGCGTCTCAACAACAAGTTCAAAGTCTTGGAAATTTATAGAACTCCACTTTGAAGGTAATTGGCCTCGTCTCAAAGAACATAAAAGTTTCCAAAGTAACCAGACCTGATAATCTTTCAGTATGGGAGGTTTATCATCGAGGGAGGAACCCTTGATTGTGCGTTCAATTATGCGTTTTCTCTTTATATCAATTTCATCTATTCTACCCCTCAAAGGATAAGAGCGCTTCCCGCTTTCATAAGGAAATGGGACATAATAATTGGCTACTGAAAATTCAAAAAAGGTCTCATCATCCGCTGATATATTCTGCAATTCTTTATTTTCTAATTTACGCCTCACCCAGAGCCCAATATAAAGTCCCCACAGTTCAGAACATGCGTTAAAATCAAATCCGTAACGTTTAGCAAAGGGATAAAATAACGAATTGATTTTTGCCTCGTGTGTTAAAATGTCATAGCCTGAAAGTCTGAGTTCGCCCTTTATCAAGGATAATTTAAGACGGGCAATGAACTTATGAAACAAATCACCTCGCCTTTCTATCTCATAATGTGCTTCACCTAAAAGTGCATGATTCCTTCCATGAAGTAAGTCATGCAATAACGCCACTGGACAAAAATCAGCAATAAGCAAATCAGTAACTGTTGGGAAAGGAGCAAATCGGGGATTTCCAGAAGGAAATACTTCTCCTTGCAAAATATCATCTCTTGGAAAGCTCCATCTGCTTAAAGTCTCTCTTTTTGCTGTCATCTTATATAATCTCCGGTAAGTAGAGTATATCTGATGCCCATATAATCCCTTCTGCCGTTAATGTGCTTACCGTATTTTCTAAATCTCTTAATAAATTTGATTGTTTTTCTTTAAGGAGATTCTCAAGACTATTCCAAATTATTTCATTTAATTTAAGAGAAAATTCAGTAGAAAGAGGAAGTGAATTCCTACACTTCAAAATAAAAAGAAAACTCCAGAAAAATGCTAGCACTTTTACATTAGATATGGTCAATTCTGCTTCAATCTCTCCCCACTTAAGAACTTTCATGACTTTCTGAACATCATCCTGATTTAGTGGCAAGGGCAAAATAACATCTTGTATATTACAAATTCTCGTCTTTTCTAAAAAATTTATTACTCCTTCAAAATCTTCTATCTCTCCATATTTTCTGGCTATATTCAAAGCAAGCTGAGAAGAAGACCTAGGAGCTTTAACCATCCAATCTTTTGGGCTGAATCCTTCCCCAAGAATATCATCGACCCTTGCAGGCATTTCGGATACTTCCAACATCTTCCACCAGCCCAATGCAATTACGTAAGTCCAATATTCCGGAGTCGTTTGCAACATTTCTGTAATTTGTTTAAGAACTTTTTGAGCTTTCTTGACTTCTTCTGTGTCTCTTAAAAAACAATCCAATTGTTCAAACTGCAGGTCGAGCGTTTTGAATTCCTGTCGTATTCTGCTATTTTTAAAATTAAGACGGAATTGGCCTCTTGAATTCCTTTCAACGATGCCTCTCCTCAAAAGTTCGCTTTGGTCAGGAGGCCCTATTCCAAAGTCAGCAGATGGCCTCCAGCCAGCCTTTTCTTCGCTTACTCCATTGCCTAAGTCGTTGGAAAGAGCTTGAAACATCTTTTCTATTGCCTCCGTAGCCAAAAGACCAAAATTTTCCAATTTCACTTTTCTAACGTTTCTTTGTCTCATGTATTTTAGTTTAGCGCCACTTTGATTGTTATGTCAAATTGATTCGGTATAGCAACTTCGGGCATTCTTTAAGTCTTTCTTTAGTTCCTCGGCAGGACGATTGAAAACAGAAATTTTATGTTTTCCTAAGATTTCCGCGAAGGTCCCTTTGAAATAAGCAGCAAGAGTAGAAGCTTGTCCCAAGTTGACTTTTTCTTCACTCAAAGACCTTCGTTACTAACTAAAGCTTTGTCTCCTCTTCTATATCAAAATCAAAGAGCAAGGTTAAAATAAGTTCTCACAATTCTGGTAAGTCCTTTCACTCCTGCGAGCAAACCTACCGATAAGGATTACTTTCTCATTGTCATAAACTTTATAGATTACTCGACACAGACCAATACGAAGCCTGTAAACATTTGAAGCCAGAGCTTTTATGCCACTTGGCCTGGGATTTTCAGCAAGCCTTCTTATCTGATTAACTATTCTTTCCCGTTCTCTCACTGGAATTTTGCCAAGCTCTTTTTCAACCTTAGGGCTTGCCACCCGTATCTCATACATTTAAGCTTTGTCCTTCACCTCTTTCACAACATCCTCAAACAATCGCCCTCCAGTTATTCTATATTCTTTCTCAGCTTCCATTATGGCTTCTAGATCCTCTTCATCTTCCAGTGCCTCCCTTCTTTCAAGCCACTCTCGGAATGCCTCAGCAGTGATTTCTCGAATCGATTTACCGTGCTCGATGGCAGCAATCTTTATTGCTTTAAGGAGTTCTTCACTGCCTAAATCCACAGTTATTCTTGTTCCTTTAGCCATGCTCACCTCCTTCGCTTGCATATTTGCATTATAGCATAAAGACATACAGGCAGGAGGAAATTAAGAGAATAGCTATTTTATCCTGGAAGACTGCGCCACCACATAGTTCCTGAGCATTCCTATGTTCTCGATTTTTACTTCAACAACATCACCCGGCTTCATAGGTCCAATGCCTGAAGGAGTTCCTGTAGCAATAACATCGCCAGGTAGAAGCGTCATTATACTGGAGATAAAGCTTACCAGAACATCAACGGGAAAGATAAGGTCGCTTATCCGTGCCGACTGGCGAAGTTCAGCATTGAGGTAGGTTTCCAGCTTCAGGTCGTCAGGCGAGATCTCGGTCTCTATGTACGGGCCTAAAGGGGCAAAGGTGTCATAGCTCTTGGCGCGTGTCCACTGACCATCGTCTCGCTGTTCGTATCGAGCCGAAACATCGTTGAAACAGGTATAACCCAATATGTATTCCTTAGCTTTTGACCTATCCACTGCTCTGGCTCTTCG
>Ga0210031_1001067_pt1 | contig 16401 bp, 26 predicted proteins | sample CryGeyCG2014_080_FD_185455 | JGI IMG/M metagenome (GOLD analysis project Ga0210031, IMG submission 185455) | Groundwater microbial communities from aquifer - Crystal Geyser CG03_land_8/20/14_0.80 (SPAdes) (version 2) | ecosystem: Environmental > Aquatic > Deep subsurface > Groundwater | place... | reverse complement strand
CGGTTTTTGATGCTCAAGAAGGAGTTCAGTCACAATCAGAAACAGTTTGGCATCAGGCTGATAAATATAATGTTCCCCGTTTGATCTTCATTAATAAAATGGACAAGCTTGGCGCCGATTTTAAAGGAACGCTGTCCATGATTAAGGAAAGATTGGGTATTAGCCCAGCGGTTTTAACTTATCCTATTGGGAAAGAGCAAGGTTTTCGCGGTGTGGTTTTACTCTTAGAGGGTAAGGCTTTCTTTTGGGAAAAGGATCCACTGGGGGTTACCTTTGAGGAAGGAGAAATCCCCGCCGATATTAAGGACGAGGTTGAAGATTCCCGTCATAATTTGATTGAGCAAATTTGTACCGAAGATGAGACTCTTTTAGAAAAATACCTCAATGGTCAGGAACCTTCTTTGGAAGAATTAAAAGCAACTTTGAGAAAAGCGACGATCGCTTATCGGTTGGTACCAATTTATTGTGGTTCTTCTCTGCGAAATAAGGCTGTCCAGCCGCTTTTAGATGGGGTGATTGACTACTTACCTTCCCCCTTGGATATCCCGCCGGTGAAAGGAATCAATCCTAAAACTCAAGCCGAAGAAGTCCGTGAAGCAAGAGTTGATGCTCCTTTGTCAGCACTCGCCTTTAAGATTCAAGTTGATCCTCATGTAGGAAAGTTGACTTATTTGAGAATTTATTCGGGTACCTTACAAGCAGGTAAGGCGACGATGAATTCGACCAGAAAAGATGAGGAAAGAATTGGTCGACTTTTACTGATGCATGCTGACAAAAGGGAAGAGATTTCTGAGGCTTATGCCGGAGAGATTGTGGCGGCCATTGGTTTGACGAAAACTTCTACCGGGGATACCTTATGTGATGCAAGCCACCCGATTATTTTGGAATCGATCAAATTCCCCGAACCGGTGATTTCTTTGGCAATTGAACCAAAAACTAAATCCGACCAAGAAAAGCTGGGCAATGCCCTAAATCGGCTTTCTGAAGAAGACCCAACTTTTAAGATTAAAGTTAACCACGAAACTGGTCAAACGATCATTTCTGGAATGGGCGAACTTCACTTGGAGGTTTTGACCGAGAGAATGCGCCGGGAATTTGGGGTAGATGCCAGCACTGGTGCGCCACAGGTTGCCTACAAAGAAACAATTACCAAAATTGCCGAGGGAGAGGGTAAATATATTCATCAGTCAGGTGGTCGGGGTCAATACGGACACTGCTTTCTAAGAGTTGAACCCAAGAATCGCGGGGAGGGTTATGAATTTACTTCAGAGATTAAAGGTGCGGCAATTCCTAATGAATTTATTGCCCCAATCGAAAAAGGGGTTAAAGAAGCAATAGAAAATGGTGTTTTGGCTGGATTTCCCCTGGTCGATATAAAGGTGGTTGTTTATGACGGAAGCTACCATGAAGTTGATTCTTCAGAAATTGCTTTTAAAATTGCCGGTTCTCAAGCTTTGCAGACAGCCACAAGGAATGCTGGCTTAACCTTACTTGAGCCAATTATGAAAATTGAGGTTACTACCCCGGAAGAATTTATGGGACAAATAATCGGTGATCTTTCTTCCAGAAGAGCACAGATTTTAGGCACGGAAGTTCGGGGAGCAGCCAGAATCATTATTGGTTTGGTACCACTGGCTGAGATTTCCGGTTATTCGACAACATTGCGGAGTTTGAGTCAGGGGAGGGCAAATTATTACATGGAGCCTTCCCATTATCAAGAGGTTCCTAAAAATATTATTGAAACAATTGTTGCAAAGAAAGCTTAAATCTGATATATTTAGAAAGACAAAATAATAATTAGTAAATTCTTGCAAATTAAGGAAGGAGAATTATGGCAGACGCGCAAAAAAAATTTGAGAGGACTAAGCCTCATTTAAATGTTGGCACTATCGGTCATGTTGACCATGGAAAATCAACCCTGACCGCGGCGATTACCAGTGTTTTGGCAAAACAACCTGGGAATACAACTAAGGCTTTAGCGTTCTCAGAGATTGATAATGCTCCAGAAGAAAAATCTCGAGGAGTGACCATTAACATCCATCACTGCGAGTACGAAACAGCCAAGAGACACTATGCTCATATTGACTGCCCGGGTCATGCAGATTTTGTTAAAAACATGATTACCGGGGCGGCGCAAATGGATGGAGCAATTTTAGTTGTCTCTGCTCCAGATGGACCAATGCCGCAAACGCGCGAACACATTTTACTAGCCCGCCAGGTTAATGTTCCTGCCTTGGTGGTTGCTCTTAATAAGGTTGATCTGGTAGATGACCCAGAGCTTTTAGACTTGGTAGAGATGGAAATAAGGGAACTTTTGAAAAAATATCAATTCCCCGGTGATGAAGTTCCGATTATCAGGGTTTCTGCCTTGAAAGCCCTTGAGGGTGATCCAGAAGCAGAAAAACAAATTGTGGAGTTGATGAATAAAGTTGATGAGTATATCCCCGAACCAGTTAGGGAACTGGAGAAGCCGTTTTTGATGCCGATAGAGGATGTTTTCTCCATTAAAGGACGAGGAACGGTTGTTACGGGGAGAATTGCCAGAGGTCGGGTAAAGATTAATGAAGAGGTAGAAATTGTTGGTATTAAGCCAACTAGAAAGACGGTTGTCACCGGCGTCGAGATGTTTAGAAAAACTCTTGACGAGGGACAAGCTGGAGACAATGTCGGTGTCCTTTTGCGAGGAATCGAGAAGGACGAAGTCGAGAGGGGTCAAGTCTTGGCTAAAACGGGAACAACTACCCCTCATACTAAGTTCGAAGCCGAAGTCTATATCTTGACCAAGGAAGAGGGCGGACGTCATACACCTTTCTTCACTGGTTATCGGCCACAGTTTTATATCCAAACAACCGATGTAACCGGAATTGTCACCCTGCCATCTGGTGTAGAAATGGTCATGCCGGGGGACAGTGCAAAAATGACGGTTGAGTTAATTGTTCCGGTGGCTATGGAAGAAGGTTTGCGGTTTGCGATTAGAGAAGGGGGACATACTGTCGGCGCAGGAGTTATTTCTAAGATAATTGCCTAAAGGAAGACCAAAACCCGAGCTAAGGCCCGGGTTTTTAGTGGCGATTTAGAACTTGAATATTCAAAAAATAATTAAAAGAACCTTAAAAAGATGATTAAGGGTCGAATTCGGATCAGGCTAAAGTCGTATGACCATCGTGTAGTTGACGAAGCTGCTACTAAGATTGTGGAGACGGCCTTAATGACAGGAGCGAAGATTGTGGGACCAGTTCCTTTACCTACAGACAGAAAGCTGATTGTGGTTAATACCAGCCCGCACACCGATAAAGACGCTCGAGAACAATTCGAGCTTTTGACGCACAAGAGGCTCATTGACATTGAGCAGCCAACCCAAAAGACAATGGAAAGTTTGCAACATATGGAATTGCCGGCAGGGGTTGATATTGAGATTAAAATGTAGGTAAAACTGAGAACCCTTGGGATTTTATGTATGATTGAATCTGGGGTAAAAACATAGTATAATTTAGTACGAATGTTGGAGGAAAAAGACTCTTAATTTTAACTTTGGAAAAGGTTTACACAGAAGAGCGCTTCCAGCGCTCTTAATTTTTTTAAGAAAGTGAATAAAAAAATATTGGCAGTTAAGGAAGATTTGGAGACTTTCTTTGACAAAGAAGGTCGGGCCTTGGCGGTAACGCGAGTTTCTGGAAAAGAAGTCAATTTGGGAGAAATCTTTAAAGAAGGAGAGATTATTACCGTGAGAGGTATTTCTAAAGGAAAAGGTTTTGCCGGAAATGTAAAAAGACATCATTTTGAGGGTGGCCCAAGAACTCACGGCCAATCAGATAGAGAAAGGGCCCCGGGTTCTATTGGGTCAACTACAACTCCGGGCCGGGTTTTGAAGGGGAAAAGAATGGCCGGACGCAAAGGTGGAGAGAGAGTTACTGTTAAAAACTTGAAAGTTTTAAAAATAGATCCGGAAAAGAACACTATTTATTTAGAAGGGGCTGTTCCTGGAGTGAGAAAAGGAAGGCTGATACTGGAGAAAAATGAAATCTCTTAAAATTTCAATTATAAATCAAAAAGGAGAAGTGACTGGAGAAAAAGTGGTCACGGCAGCAATTTTTGCAGTGGAATCTTCTCCCGTTCTAATTAGCCGGGAAGTGAAAAGCTTTCTGGCTAACCAGAGGAAGGCTAGGGCAAAAGCAAAGACAAGGTCCGAAGTCGTTGGTTCAGGGGCCAAGATTTGGCGTCAAAAAGGAACTGGTCGTGCCCGACACGGTGATCGACAAGCACCAATTTTTGTTGGTGGAGGAGTGGCTCATGGACCGACCGGGAAACAAAACTATAAGCAAAAACCAAATAAGAAGATGGGGCAGAAAGCAATTTTTTCAATTTTGAGTGAAAAATTAAGGGAAAAGAAACTTTTTCTACTCGATGACATTCCCTTTAAAAAAACCAAAGAAGCCCACCTTTTTTTACAGGAGGTTCGTAAAACACTGAACACCAAAGAAAAAATTACTTTTTTGTTAGCAGACAATGAGGGTTTAAAAAGATATTTGAATAATTTGACTGATATTTTTGTATTGGGAGTAAAGTCTCTGAATCCTTATTCCCTTTTAAAAACGGATTTTCTTTTTTTGACTAAACAGGCCTTGGGGGAATTAGAGAAATGGTTCGACTTTGCTCACCATTATGAACTTGTCGAAGGAATGGCGGGTACCACAGAAAAGGAGAATGATGCTAGTGAATCTTAAGCCGGTGATTACCGAGACAACTATGAGCTTGGCCAAAAGCAACTGGTATACTTTTGCCGCCCCTGTAGACACAAGGAAGAACGAGTTGCGGGAGATGATTGAAAAAGTATTTAAAGTTGATGTCTTAGATATTAAAACAATGAGAGTTAAAGGGAAGAAGAAAAGGTCCTTGAAAAATAGGAAGACAAGGAAACTTTCAGATTGGAAAAAAGCGATTGTTAAAGTTAAAGAAGGGCAAAAAATTGACGTTTTTGACCAAGGAGCATAAATATAATTAAAAGTTCAAAGTGCAAAGTTCAAAGTTATGAACAAAAGATTAAAAATTATGATTGGGAAAAAGAGCGGTCGGGACGCCAAAGGTCAAGTTTCTGTGAGGCATCGCGGTGGTGGTGCTAAACGCTTTTGGCGCAAGATTGATTTCAAGAGAGGGAAAAAGGATGTGGTTGGTGTTATCGAAGCGATTGAGTACGACCCTAATCGGAATGTGGATATTGCCCTGGTTTCGGACACAGATGGGGAAAAAAGATATATTTTAGCCCCAGAGGGTCTTAAAATTGGAGATAAAGTTACTAGCGGGGAAAATATAGAGGCGAAAACGGGGAATTGTCTTCCGTTGAAGAGTATCCCGATTGGGGCGCCAATTCATAATTTAGAGTTGGTTCCCGGAAAAGGAGGCCAGATTGTCAGAGGGGCTGGTTCGAGGGCGGTTATTTTAGCCAAAGAAGGAGAGTTTGCCCAAGTGAAACTGCCTTCTGGAGAAGTCAGGCTTTTTCCTCTGTCTTGCTGGGCAACTATCGGACAATTAGGCAATATTGGCGAAAGATTTAAAAAGTTAAAAAAAGCCGGTGACAAAAGAAGAAGAGGAATCAGGCCAACGGTTAGAGGGGTTGCCCAAAATCCGCGTTCCCACCCACACGGTGGGGGTGAAGGTCGAAGTGGTATTGGTATGCCTGGACCAAAAACTCCCTGGGGAAAACCAGCCCTGGGTAAAAAAACAAGGAAGAAAAGAAAATACAGCAATAAATTTATTATCAAGAGGAGAAAATAGTATATAGTTACGATTGAAGATAGACAATGGAAGTTAGAAGCTGGAACTTGAAGTTGGAGGATAGAAGATAGAATTCAATTTTCAAACTTCTAACATCAATCCGCCGGCTGGCGGACTAACATCTAGTTTCTACTGTCTATTATCAAATAAATAATATGTCTCGATCGAGTAAAAAAGGACCTTATATCGATAAAAATTTAACAAGAAAGGTTTTGGCGCAAAAACAAAACGGCAAAAAGGAACCGATTAAAACCTGGGCGCGGGCTTCGCAAATCCCGCCTGAGTTTGTTGGTTGTACATTTCTAGTTCATAACGGAAAAGTTTTTGTGAGTGTCTTTGTTAGTGAAGATATGGTTGGTTATCGTTTGGGAGAATTTTCTCCCACACGAACCTTTAGGGGTCACGGGCAGGTAGTTAAAAGAACAATGGAGAAAACATAATTTAGTTCAAAGTTCAAAGTGTAAAGTTCAAAGTTACAGTTAATAGTTCAAAGTTATGGAATCAATAAAAGTACAATAACTTTTAACTTTTAATTTTAAATTTTTAACTTGACCGAACGATAGTGAGGGAACATGGAAATAAAAGCAAGCGCAAAATATCTAAGAGTTAGTCCAAGAAAACTTAGGCTTTTGACCAAAGGGCTGAGCGGTCTTGCGGCCAAAAAAGCTCTTGAGAGGCTGTCTTCTTATCCTCAAGGAGGGACTGAGTTTTTGAAAAAGGTAATTAAGCAAGCAATCGCCAACGCGACCAATAATTTTAAACAGGCAGAAGATAATTTAAAAATTAAAAAAATAGAAGTTGGAGAAGGACCGAGTTCCAAAAGGATGGACAAATCACATGGGGCAAGATTTGATCGGGGGGTAATCAAAAAAAGAACTGCCCATTTATTTTTGACCTTGGAAGCAAAGGAAGAAAAAACCGAAAGCAAATTCCAGACTAAACAAAATAAAGAACCTAAAGTTATTAAAGAAGCGAGGGGCGAAAAAGCAAGCCCTCCTTCGTCAAGACTACGGAGGGTGAATGGGACAAAAAGTTAATCCAATAAGTTTTAGGCTCGGCAACTTGTATACCTGGAGTTCTCTTTGGTACGCCAATAAAAAGAATTTTAAGAAAACATTGCACGAGGATATCGCCTTAAGAGAATATCTGATGAAGCGCTTGAAATTAGCAGGGATTATTGGCGTAAAAATCGAGAGGTCGATTAATAAGATTAAGATTATTCCCCAAGTTACTCGGCCAGGAGTGGTTATCGGTCGTGGCGGAAGCGGATTGGAAGAATTAAAGAAGGCTCTTTGCCAAAAAGTTTCCCTCCCAGATTCGGAAAAGAATTTAGAGATCTCGCCCGAAGAGGTGAAAAACCCTGATATTTCTGCCCATTTTGTCGCTCAGCGAATTGCTGAACAACTGGAAAAGAGAATGCCTCACCGGTATGTAATTAGAAAAGCAATCGAAAGGACAATGTCTGCCGGAGCAAAGGGGATAAAAGTTCGGTTGGGAGGGAGAATCAATGGGGCAGAGATTGCCCGTCGGGAGAGATTTTTCGAAGGGAAAATCCCCTTACAGACACTGCGGGCAAAAATAGACTATGCCGAAATACCGGCTTTTACCCGCTCAGGCTATGTTGGAGTTAAGGTTTGGATTTATCAAGGAGAAGAAAATGCTAGCGCCTAAGAAACAGAAATATAGAAAAACATTTCGGGGAAAAAATAGAGGAACCGCTGTCCGGGGCTCACAAATCAGTTTTGGTGAGTATGGTTTGAAAGCTTACACCCGCGGTCTAGTCTCTGCTGCACAAATTGAAGCGGCAAGAAAGGCAATCGCTCATTTTACCAAGAGAGAAGGTAAGGTGTGGGTGAGAATTTTTCCTGATAAGCCGATAACAGCCAAAAGTGAGGGGAGAATGGGAGCAGGTAAAGGCGATGTCAAAGGATTTGTTGCCGTGGTCACTCCGGGTAAGGTTCTTTTTGAACTTGCCGGAGTAGCTAGCCAAGTAGCGAGAGAAGCTTTCCAAAGAGCAGCCTCCAAATTATCAGTAAAAACTAAGTTTTGCAGTGAAAACTAAGTTTTGTGAAGAGAAGGAATGGTAATTGACAATGAAGAAAAAACAAAAAGAGGAAATTGAAGCAAAATCCGTCGAGGAACTGGTCAAAGAAATAGAGAAAAGGCAGGGAGAAATTTCGCGTTTAAGAATCGACGTAAGAATGGCCAGAGTTAAGGATGTGAGTTCGCTTAAAAGGAAGACAGATGAGTTAGCGGTGGTAAAGACAATTCTAGGAGAGAAAAAGGCTTTTGGCAAAGATAAAATTGAATAATTTATGAAAACTATTTTAGGCACAGTTATCTCTGACAAAATGAACAAGGCGGCGATAGTCCTTACTGAAAGGAAATATCGCCATCCAAAATATGGCAAGATTATGAAATCGAGCAACAAGTTGCACGTAGTTAATAAAATCGGAGCCAAGGTCGGTCAAAAAGTAAAAGTTATTGAAACTAGACCGATTTCCAAAACAATTGCTTTTAGGATTTTAGAAATTGTCATGGAGAAAAAGAAAGAAAAGGAGCAAAGATAAAAAAATGATTCGCTTAAGAACAATTTTAACACCAGCAGACAATAGTGGAGCCAAGAGGTTGAGAGTAATTCATATTTATAAGGGCTTTAAACATGACAGTGGCTCTATTGGTGATACTGTCGCGGCAGTTGTTGATCAAGTTGACACCAATGGAATCGTGAAGGATAGCGAAATTGTCAAGGTAGTCATTGTCAGAACAAAGAAAGAAATTCGTCGTAAGGATGGAACTTACATCCGTTTTGATGATAATGCGGGGGTTGTGATTGATAAGGATGGAAGTCCACGGGGAACTCGAATTTTTGGCCCGATTGCCAAGGAAGTAAAAGATGCCGGTTTTACAAAGATCGTTTCTCTGGTAAAAGAGGTGTACTGATTTTAGTTCAAAGTGCAAAGTGCAAAGTTCAAAATTAAAAATTTATCAGCGTAAATCCGTGAAGCGTCAGGGAAACTAGGAAGTTATGGAAGTTTCGGATAGCGCAAAAATCAGCGATAATCAAAAACTTTTAGATTTACACAATGATACAAAGACTATGAAGATAAAAAAAGGAGACAAAGTTAAAATTTTATTAGGCAAAGACCGCGGTCGGATAGGGACAGTAGAACTTGTTCTGGGAAAGTCAAGACAAGTTTTGGTTGGCGGATTAAATATCTTTAAAAAGCATTCAAAGCCAAGAAAAGAAGGTGACAAGGGAGGGATTATCGATAAAAGCCGACCACTGGATATTGCAAAAGTTGTTTTAGTGTGTCCAAAGTGTGGCAAGACAACGAGGGTGGTTTACCAGGCAGTAAACAAAGAAAAAAGAAGAATTTGTCTAAAATGTAAGGTGGAAATATAGTCATGTTACTAGAATTTGCAGTAAATTTAGGGTATTCGTTTTTCGAGCAAAGCGAGAATCAAGCTCTGCTTATATTCCTAAATTACATTTAGGAACTGCAAACCATAATAATTTAGGAATATGAATTTATTTGAGAGATATCAAAAAGAAATAGTTCCCGTCCTTCAACAAAAACTGGGGGTTAAAAGTCCGTTGTCTGTACCAAGAATAACCAAGGTGGTCTTAAATATGGGTTTGAAAGAGGCCAAGGACGATAAGAAAATTTTGGAAGTCGTAGCTGCCCAGCTGTCCTCTATCTCTGGCCAAAAGCCAAAGGTTAATAAAGCCAAGAAATCCATTGCCGGCTTTAAATTAGGTAAAGGACAGGAAATTGGCCTTTCGGTAACCTTGAGGGACAAAAGGGCTTACACTTTCTTGGAGAAACTTTTTGCCATTGTTTTGCCAAGGGTAAGAGATTTTAATGGAGTCAAGCGACAAGGTTTTGATGGCAATGGCAATTATAATTTGGGTATAAACGAACAAATTGTTTTTAGTGAGATTAATTTTGCCAAAATTGATAAAGCTCGTGGTCTACAAATTACAATTGTTACTAATGCGAGAGACGACGAAAAAGCAAAGTTATTATTAGAGGAATTAGGTATGCCCTTCGAGAAGATATAAATAAATTCTAAGCACTAAATCCTAAATTCTAAACAATATCAAAATTAAAATAACCAAATTTATAAAACTTTTTTGAATATTTGAATTTAGGAAATTTGAATTTAATTAGGATTTAGAAATTAGAAATTAGAATTTAAAATTAAAAAGTCTTTATGGCCAGAAAATCAAAAATTATCAACCAAACTAATAAAAAAATGTTAAAATACGAAACCCGGTTTCATAACCGTTGTTTGTTATGCGGTAGGCCGAGAGGTTATTTGAGATTTTTTGGTTTATGTCGTCTTTGTTTTAGAGAATTAGCGAGTAAAGGGGAAATTCCCGGTATTAAAAAAGCTAGTTGGTAAATAAAATGAACGATCCAATTGCCGATTTGCTCATCAGAATAAAAAATGCGACTCTTTCTAGCCATAAAATGGTTTTAGTTTCCCATTCTAAGGTTAAAGAGAAATTGGCTAATATTTTGGAAAAGGAAGGTTTTTTGGAAAAAGTAGAAGTTTCGGAAGATAAAAAGAAAAAACAGTTGACATTAACATTAGTTGAACTAAAAGGAAGGCCTCTTTTAGTAGAAGTTAAAAGAATTTCCAAACCAGGCAGAAGGGTTTATATTAAGGCTAAGGATGTCAGTGTTCTAAAGAGAGGTTTAGGAACAGTAATTATTTCTTCACCGGAGGGCCTAATAACAGGAGATGAAGCCCTGAAGAAAAATCTTGGCGGCGAAGTTATTTGTAAAATTATTTAATTTCGATAAGAAATAAACTTTGTTTATCTATGTCCAAAATAGGCGCTAAGCCAATTATTCTTAAAGAGGGAGTTACTGTCCTGAAAAATGGCAGAGAAATTTTAGTGAAAGGCCCACTGGGAGAAGTGAAAGTTGTTATACCAGATGGCTTAGAAGTGGAAATTAAAGAAAAGCAAATAAGCATAAAAAGATTAAAAGAAGACAAAAAAACCAAATCATCCCATGGGACTATCGCCAGATTGATCACGAATGCAGTTGTCGGAACAACTGCTGGTTTTGAGAAAACATTGGAGATTGTTGGAACAGGTTTCAGAGGGGAAATGGAGGGAGATACTCTCTTGCTTTCTCTTGGTTTTTCTCATCCAATAAAATTAACTCCTCCGGAAGGGATCAGACTTACGGTAGTTGAGAATAAAATCAAAGTTTTGGGGATAGATAAGGAAAAAGTAGGGATTGTGGCGGATAAAATAAAAAGATTCAGAAGACCGGATGTCTATAAAGGTAAAGGAATCCGCTACGAAGGGGAGATCTTAAGGTTGAAACCAGGTAAAATGGCGGCTAAGGTTAGTAGTAGTTTTGGGGCAAAGTAATATGGAGAAAGATCGCTTATCGAGAAAAAAAAGCAGAGTCAGGAGTAAGTTTACTAAAGAGGGCTATCGTTTGTCTCTCTATCGTTCGAATCGGTACCTTTTTGCCCAAATAATTGATTCAAAAAGCGGGAAAACGATTTTGGGTTTGGCAGAGAAAAAGACTTTAGCGGAAAAAGAAATCGGTTCGAAAACAAAAACCGAAAAAGCAAAGCTTTTTGGGGTAAAGTTTGCTAAAGAAGCCGTCTCAAAAAAAATAAACAAGTTTGATTCTGGCGAAATAAGAAAAATAGTTTTCGACAGAGGGTTATACCGATATCACGGCAGAGTTAAAGCCTTTGCCGAGGGGGCAAGAGAAGGAGGGTTAGAATTTTAATGAGAAAAGATTTTCGAGATACAGAACCAAAAGTGGAAAAGGAATTTGAAGAAAAAGTTGTTCAAGTTAACCGGGTTTCTAAAAAAACAAAAGGTGGTAACAAGATTGGTTTTTCCGTACTGGTAGTAGTGGGCGACAGAAAAGGGAGAGCCGGAGTTGGACTGGGTAAATCGGCCAACGTGGCGAATGCGGTTTCAAAAGCAGTCCAATATGCCAAAAAGCATTTAATTTCTGTCCCGATTGTTGGAACAACTATTCCTCACGACGTTAGAGTCAAATGGGGAGCAGCAAAGATTCTTCTGAAACCAGCCCCGCCAGGTAGCGGGGTAATTGCCGGAGGAGCAGTAAGGGCAGTCGTCGAAGTCGCCGGGATTAAAGATATTTCTTCCAAGGTTCTAGGAACCAAAAACCAGGCAACCAATGTTTATGCCACCTTCGAAGCATTAAGGAGATTAAGGCCTTTTAGTGGTGATAGTAAAAAGAAAGGAGCACCCGCCTAATTTTTTCATGGCGGGCAAGAGAAAAATGAAACTGTCTGATTTGCCAAAAACAACCCAAGATACAAAAAAAAGAATTGGTCGCGGTCACGGCTCTGGAAGAGGTGGCCATACCTCTACTCGAGGAAACAAAGGGCAAAAATCACGAGGGAAAATTGGTCTTTTCTTTGAAGGGACGAAAATAAAGAAATCTCTTTTGAAAAGATTGCCGCTTTTTCGAGGGAAAGGTAAATTTAAGCCATTGAGGACTTCGCCTTTTGTCGTTAATCTTAAGTATTTAAACATTTTTAAAGCTCAGGAAGAAATTACCCTCAATAGTTTAAAGGAAAAAAGGATTCTTGCCAAAGACTTTCCCGACGACGCCCAGGTTAAAATATTGGGTGAGGGCGAGATTAATATTCCCTTGATTGTTTTAATTCCTACTTCTAAGGGAGCCAGGCAGAAGATCGAAAAGGCAGGCGGTCGGGTGGAAGCGGGAGGCGAAAATACGGAAACTGACAAGGTGGAAAAGACAAAGAAAAAATCAGTTAGGAAATCTAAGTTAGTTAAGAAAGAGAAATCTGTGGAGGGAGACTCCTTCTCCGCCAACGCTCTCGCTACGGCGGACAAGTCGGAGGATAAATAAATGGTTGAAAAAGTCTTGAAAGAGCTTAAAACAGCTTTCAAAATTCCCGATCTGCGCAAGAAGATTTTGTTTACAGCCTTGATTCTTTTTATTTTTCGTTTTGCTTCGCACATTCCTGTTGCCGGGATAAACCTGGTTGCTCTTAAAAGACTTTTTTCCCAAAACCAATTTTTGGGACTTTTGGATATTTTTTCCGGAGGAACTTTAGCCAATTTTTCGGTAATGGCGTTAGGATTAAATCCATATATCAATGCCTCGATCATTTTGCAGCTTTTGACTTTGGTTTTCCCGAAGTTGGAAGAACTATCTAAAGAAGGAGAATATGGTCGTGAGAAGATTAATCAATATACTCGTTGGTTAACGATCCCCTTGTCGGTTTTTCAAGCACTTGGCATGTTTGCTCTTTTGAAGAGCCAAGGGATTATTCAACAAGTAACGCCGCTGCAAATAGTGAGTATTGTAACAACAATGGTTGCAGGGACACTTTTTTTGATGTGGTTGGGCGAACTAATCACTGATAAAGGCATTGGCAACGGAATTTCCTTGCTGATCTTTGCGGGAATTGTGGGTCGGTTGCCTGTTTCTTTTGGGCAAACTGCCATTACAGTTGAAAGTACCAGAATTTTTAACGTCATTATGTTTGCCGTCCTTGCCTTGGTAGTTATCGCCTCCGTAGTTTTTATTGAAGAAGCGGTGCGTAAGGTAAGAATCGAATACGCAAAAAGGATTTACGGTGGCAAAATGTACGGCGGACAATCAACCTTTCTGCCGCTGAAAATTAATCAGGCAGGAGTGATTCCGATTATTTTTGCTGTCTCGTTGGTTTTGCTCCCTTCCATGGTTGGCCGGTTTTTAGCTCAAGTCCCGAATAAGGGAGTGGCTTTGATTGCTTTATTTTTAGCGAAGGCCTTTAATCCCGGAGGTTTTTTTTATAATTTTGCCTATTTTGTTTTGGTTGTTGGTTTTACTTACTTTTATACCGCGGTTATTTTTAACCCAGTTAAAATTTCTGATGAAATAAAGAAGCATGGAGGATTTATTCCGGGGATCAGACCAGGAACATCAACCGCGAGTTACTTAAACTATATTTTGACCAGAATCACTTTGGCAGGAGCAATTTTTCTGGGGATGATTGCTGTCTTGCCTTCGTTGATGCAAAAAGGTACTGGGGTAAGTACTTTGACTATTGGCGGGACTGGGGTTTTAATCGTTGTTTCTGTTGTTTTGGAAACATTCAAAGTGATAGAAAATATGGTACAAATGAGGGGGTATGAAAAGTATTTAGAAAAGTTTTGAAGATGAATATTTTAATCGTTGGTCCTCAGGCATCAGGTAAGGGTACCCAAGCAGAGAAACTGATTGAGAAGTTTGGGTTAGCCCACGTTGAAATGGGGAGTTTGTTGCGGGATATTGCCAAGGAGCAAACACCATTAGGCTACAAAGTCAGCCAGTTGGTCAATAATGGGAAATTGGTTCCTGATGAACTGGTAATCGAGATTCTTAATAATTACCTTAACGGCATAGGAAGATTGGAAGGGATTTTGTTTGACGGCTTCCCGCGGATCATTTCTCAAGCTGAATATTTTGAAAAATTCTTAGAGGAAAAGGGACAGAAACTTGATTTGGTAATCTATTTGACTTTGCCAAGAGAAGAAGTGTTTAAAAGATTGATAAACAGAAGAACTTGCTCCACCTGTGGCAAGATTTTCAACCTCTTAACGAAACCCCCAAAAGTGGCCGGGGTCTGTGATTTTTGTGAAGGGAAATTAATTATTAGAGCGGATGAGACGCCGGAAAAGATTAATAGTCGACTCGATTGGTTTGAGAAAGAGGTGGTTCCCATGATAGAGTTTTATCGGCAGAGAGACATGGTCGAAGAAATCAATGGTAATCGGCCGATCGAAGTGATCTTCAAAGATATTGCGAAGAGCTTAGAAAAACGGGGTCTGATCAATGCTTAAGGTTTCCCTTAAATCCGAAAAACAAATTGCCGCGATGGCCGAAGGCGGGGAAAAATTAGGCCAGATTTTAACTGAAGTTTTAGAGAAAGTTACCCCTGGGATCAATACTTGGGAAATTGATTCTTGGATTGAAGATAGAATTGTTAATGTTGGTGGCGAGCCATCTTTTAAGACAGTTCCCCGCTATCATTGGTCAAGTTGTGTTGGTTTAAATCAAGAAGTTGTTCATAGTATTCCAAAGAAAGACAAAATTCTTAAGGAAGGAGATTTGCTGAAAATTGATTTGGGAATGATTTGGAGAACTCTTCATACTGATTTGGCCTGGACGATTTTAGTTCAAAGTTCAAAGTTCAAAGTTCAAAGTTGCCAGAGAGAATTTCTTAATACGGGGGAAAGGGCGTTGGAAGAGGCGATCAAGGTGGCAAAACCAGGAAATAGAGTGGGGCACATAAGCGGAAAGATTCAAGAGATTGTCGAGGGAGCAGGTTACCAACCTGTAAAAATTTTGACGGGGCATGGCGTAGGGAGGAAATTGCATGAGGATCCATTGGTTCCAGGGATCTTGCGAGGAAGGGTTACTGACACACCAGAACTTATACCCGGGATGACTCTTGCAATTGAGGTGATCTATGGTTTGGGCAGCGGAGAAGTGGTTTTGGAAGATGACGGCTGGACAGTTTCAACCAAAGATGGTAAAATAGCAGGGTTATTTGAGAAAACAATAGCCATAACTGGCAATGGGCCCCTGATTTTAACCCCGCTAAGCGGGATCGGAGAAAATAAAGAGGGGTATTTTGTATGTTGAAAAAAGACGAAGTTGAAGTAGAGGGAGTGGTTTTAGAAAACTTGCCCAATGCAACTTTTAAAGTACAACTGGATAATAGTAAGCAGTGTTTTGGTACTCTCTCGGGGAAAATGAGGATGCATCATATCCGCATTTTACCGGGGGACAAGGTAAGACTGGTAATTACACCCTATGATGAGGCGAGAGGAAGAATAGTTTACAGAATAAAATAGTTTTTTTAAAAAAGTGAAAGTACAAGCATCAACAAAAAAAAGATGTCGGTCGTGTAAAGTTGTCTGTCGCCGCGGCCATATCTATATTGTGTGCAAAAATCCGAAACATAAACAACGTCAAGGATGACGTTGAGTTAAGAATTAAAAGTGCAAAGTGCAAAGTTCAAAGTTGCCGAAGATAACTTTTAATTTTTCATTTTTAACTTTTAACTTGAGCGAACGAAAGTGAGTGAACGTGCCGAGAATTTCGGGAATTGATATACCAGAAGAAAAAAGAACAGATATCGCCTTAACCCATATTTATGGAATAGGCAGAAAAAACGTGGTTAAAGTCTTGAAAGATGCAGGAGTTGACAGTGCTAAAAGAGCAAAAGATTTGACAGAAGAAGAGGTTTCTAAAATTCAAAAAGTTATTGATTCGCTGGTCAAGGTAGAGGGAGATTTGAGGAAAGAAGTACAAGAGAGTATCAAGCGATTTAAACAGATTGGCTCATATCGTGGAAAGCGTCATTCGATGAACCTCCCGGTGAGAGGGCAGAGGACAAGAACGAATGCACGAACAAAAAGAGGGAAAAGAGTAACGATTGGTGCTTTAAAGAAGGAAGAACTGGCTAGAAAACAATCCGCAGTTACAGAAAAGGCTAAAGAAGTAACAAAATAAGCAGAGCTTGATTCTAACGAAATAATATATGGTAAAAAAAGAAACATTTAAATCAAAAGCAAGGGTAAGTATCTTGTCGACATTCAATAACACCGTGGTG
>Ga0210031_1001046_pt1 | contig 16563 bp, 14 predicted proteins | sample CryGeyCG2014_080_FD_185455 | JGI IMG/M metagenome (GOLD analysis project Ga0210031, IMG submission 185455) | Groundwater microbial communities from aquifer - Crystal Geyser CG03_land_8/20/14_0.80 (SPAdes) (version 2) | ecosystem: Environmental > Aquatic > Deep subsurface > Groundwater | place... | reverse complement strand
GGAGTTTTGGGAGAATTTGAAATTACGGTGGTGGCTGACAAAGCGGTTGACCCGAAATTCGGCTCTGGCGCGATCAAGGTTACTCCGGCCCATGACTTTACTGATTATGAAATAGCGCAAAAATATAATATTCCCCTAAAGCAGATTATTAATGAAGAAGGCAAAATGATGGCTAATTGCGGCAAATATGCCGGCCTGACAACTTTAGAGGCCAGACAAGCTATTGTGGTTGACATGGAAAAGAGGGGCTTAATTGATCACATTAATGATAATTATCTTCATAATATAGCAGTTTGTTATCGCTGTGGCGCGCAGATTGAGCCGATACCTTCAAAGCAATGGTTTATTGATGTTAATAAAAAAATAGCCAAATATAATAAAACCATAAAACAGCTGGCAATAGAAGCTGTTAAAAAAGGAATTTTTGGTAGGGAAAAAATAAAAATCATTCCCGAAAGATTTGAGAAGAACTATTACCACTGGATGGATAATTTGCGCGACTGGTGTATCAGCCGGCAAATTTGGTTTGGCCACCAGATTCCAGTATGGTACAGAAACGCGGACTTACGCGGACTTAGGCGGACTTACGCGGACAAAGGCGAACAAAAGTCAAAAATTTGGGATTTAAAAATTTATGGCAAAGACATTTTTGATTCATTGGTAAACGGTACTAAAAAGATAGAAATTCGTGCTGGACGGCCGAAAGGCGAAGGTAAATACTGGGGAGATATCAAAAATAGAGATGTAATCAAGTTTAGTCTAGCTGATGAAAAAACCGATAAATTGGTTTCTCTAGTTACTCCGGTTGAGAAAGAAGTTAAGGTAGTTAAGCATTTTAAAAATTTAGATGAAATATTTAAAAAATATCAAGCTAGTGATGATTATCCAGGCAAATCAGTTAAAGAATTAAAAAAATGGTGGCAAGATCAGCCAGCACTATACGAGAGAATAAAAAAATACGGCGTGTGGGTAATTGAGTTAAAAGATACGGCAGAAGAAGAAATTTATGTCGGAGTTGATAAGCCGAAAGACGGCGATTGGGTTCAGGATGAAGATACTTTAGATACTTGGTTTTCTTCTGGGCTATGGACATTTTCCACTTTAGCCAGAGCGCCGGAACAAATTAAGATTAAAGACAACAAACTGATTATTGATAGCGCTGATTTTAAAAATTACCATCCCACTTCTGTCTTGGAAACCGGTTATGATATTTTATTTTTCTGGATAGCGCGCATGATTATTATGACAACTTATGCCATCGGCGACATTCCTTTTAAAGATGTTTATTTGCATGGTTTAGTGCGGGACGAAAAAGGCAGAAAAATGAGTAAGTCCTTGGGCAATGCCATTGATCCCTTGGAAAGCTGTATAAAATACGGCACCGATGCGACCCGTTTATCATTGGTTAGCGGCACTACGCCGGGCAATGATATGAATTTAAGCGAGGAAAAAATTGCCGGCTTCAGAAATTTTGCCAATAAATTGTGGAATATAGCGAGATATATAATTATGAATTACGAATTACGAATTACGAATTACGAATTCAAATCCCAAAATTTAACTTTAGTCGATGCCTGGATATTGGGGAAGATGGAGGCTTTGATTGCGGCAATAGACAGTGATATTAATAATTATAAATTTTCCCAAGCCGGGGAAAAATTAAGGCAGTTTACTTGGGATGATTTGGCTGACTGGTACATTGAAGCAAGCAAATTTAAAACTAATAGGGAAAAAGAAAAGATATTAAATTATATTTTAATTAATTTATTAAAACTCTGGCATCCTTTTATGCCTTTTGTAACCGAAGCTATTTGGCGAGAAATCGGAGTCAAGGGATTATTAATGGTTGAGCCCTGGCCCGTAAAATCCCCCTTTGTCCCCGCAGCAGATGGGGCAAGTAAAAAGGGTGGTAAAGATTTTGAATTAATCAAGGAAATTATTGTTGCCCTGCGTAATGCCCGGTCAGAATACCAGATTAAACCAAGCCAGCAAATAAAAGCAGTTATTTATGCCGGCAATAAATTAAAATTAATTGAATCACAGGTTGAATTAATTAAAAAACTGCGCACCGGTGTTGGCGAGCTGGAAATTAAAAAGTCAGGAGCTAAAATAAAGAATGTTATATATTTAACGGTTAATGGCATAGAAATTTATTTAATAATGCCGGGTTTTGATTTTAAGGCCGAAAGCCAGAGGTTGAATAGTAAAATTAAAGAGCAGTCAGCCAGAATTATAGTTTTAAAGAAAAAATTAGCCAATAAAGAGTTTATTAAAAAAGCGCCAACCGAAATTGTCAGTAAAGAAAAAGAAAAATTATCCTTATGGCAAGCCGAATTAAAAAAATTGACAGAACAATTAAAAAGTTTAAAATAATTTTTTTGTCATTCCGGCTGTAGCCTGTCCTCAACTGGATTGGGGAAGCCGGAATCCAGAAGAGAGCCGTAGGTAGATGAATTATAAAAATAGTTTTTAAAAGAGATACTCGTGATTTTATTTCTGGATCCCAGATCAAGTCCAGGATGACAGATAAAAAAGCCTTAATTATAATATTTAAATTTTATATTAATGGTCGCCGCTTTTTGCGAGGTGGCGCGTATAATTAAAAAACGTTTGTCAGCGTCAACCGCTCTAGTCGCAGTAAATATTTTACTTGCGTTGCAGAAATTTAATCAGGAGTTGATTATGGAGTTAATTGATGACAGTAATGGTGAATATATATTTACCGAAGCGTATTTAGATGATTTATATAAAGAGATAAAAAAAATAAAACAATCAGGAGGTGAACGAAAAATTGTTGATGAAAAATTAAAGGAATTTAATTTACATCAAGGTGATTATTAATTAATTTTAAACTTATGTTAAAATTATCTAATGGCAAAATAATTGATGAAGAAGGAATTATTACCGCCATGGCCGGCGATGAAAAAAGCAAAAAATACTTTTTAGATAGTTTATCAGGTGAAGTAATCATCTTAAACTAATTTTTATATGCCAAATAATGAAAAGCCGCAAAATAAGATAACTTGGTTAGATAAAATTCTTTTAAAATTTTGGCCTGATCAGGAAATGCGCCGGCTAGCCAAAAGGATGAAAATTAATCAAGTGGTATTTGAGGATTTGCATGAAATTTTTCATAAAACTGAAACTATTGATATTTTTCCCGTTGCCGGCAACAGTAGGGGGTTTATTTTAGTGTTAGATCGGCAGACCGCTATTTTCTTTTATCAAGATGGTGATCATTTCTCTTATGACGGCTTTGAAATGGGTCAATATGTTAAAGGCGATGTGACAATCTTTGATGATTTAAAAAGTAGAGATTTAAATCCCTATCCGCTTGAATCTGAAGACCAACAGGATCAGGATGGAGAAGATGAAAATAAAAGCTAGTTGCAGTAATTTAAAATTCTCCAGCCCCACCCCCTTTAACCCCGTTAGAAATATCATTTCTAACGGGGTTAATCTCAGACTGTCCAAAAACTCGGAAATTCGTCATCCCCGTGAAAACGGGGATCCAGAAATAATTTAATTTTAGCCAAATATTTTTTCTGGATTCCTTCCCCGCTTTCGCGAGGACTGAAGGCCGCAGGAATGACGGTACTTTTTGGACAGTCTGAGAACAATAGTTAAAATTTATGGATGGTAAAAATAGAAATGACATTAAAATTGGCCGGCGCGTCGCCATTGTGCAAAAACAAGATCAGGGCACGGGCGACTTAACCAGAGGCGTGGTGGCTGATATTTTAACCAATTCCAGCTTTCACCCTCGCGGCATTAAAGTGCGGCTGGAAACCGGCGAAGTCGGGAGAGTACAGATTATTTATTAGCAATATGGGATTTTTTAATGAAAGACAAGCTAAAATTAGATGGGCTTGTCTTTTGTATTTGGGTTGAAAAATTAGCCAAGAAATGATAGAGTGTAGATATCAAGAAAACAATAAAATAATAAAAATCCCTCTCCTGTCTTTTACCCCGTCGTATGACTGAGGAGGAAAGGGCAGGGTGAGGTAATTTTAAATATATGATAATAACAGATAAACAGAAAATAAATGAATTGTTAACGCGGGGGGTGGAAAATATTTATCCTAACCGGGAAACCTTGGAAAAAGTTTTGCTGGCCGGCAAAAAGCTAAGAATCTATAATGGCATTGACCCGACTGGCAAATTGCACATCGGGCACAGTGTGGTTTTGAAAAAATTGCGCCAGTTTCAGGATTTAGGCCATGAAGTTATTGTTTTAATCGGCGATTTTACGGCGCGCATCGGCGACCCGACTGACAAATTAGCCACCCGCCAGAAGCTCACTAAAGAGCAGGTGAAAAAAAACGCGGCTAATTATAAAAAGCTGATTGGCAAGATTTTGGACCTTAAGAAAAAACCGCTGGTTCGTTTTTTGCATAATGAAAAATGGACCAATAAATTAAAGTCAGAAGACATGCTGGAGTTGGCCTCTTATTTTACGGTCTCCCGATTGCTTGAGCGGGATATGTTTCAGAACAGATTAAAAGAAGGCAAAGAAATTCATGCTCATGAATTTCTTTACCCCATATTTCAGGCTTATGACTCGGTAACTATGGACGTAGATTTGGAAATCGGCGGCAATGACCAGACTTTTAATATGCTGGCCGGCCGGACGCTGATGAGAAAAATGAAAAATAAAGAAAAATTTGTTTTGGCCACTAAATTACTGACCGACCCGACTGGCAAAAAAATGGGCAAAACCGAAGGCAATATGATAAATTTAGATGAACCGGCCAAAGAAATGTACGGCAAAATTATGTCCTGGCCGGATGAACTTATCGGCTTGGCCTTTGAGATTTGCACTGACGTACCCCGGGACGAATTAACTAAAATAAAAGATGAATTAAAAACCGGAAAAACCAATCCGCGCGATTTAAAAATGCGGTTGGCTTATGAAATAACTAAAATTTATCATAGTGAGAAAAGGGCCAAGGAGGCCGAGGATTATTTTGTAAAAACTATACAGAAGAAAGAAGTGCCGGAGGAAGTAAGAAGTAAGAAGTTAGAAGTGAGAAGCATGAATATTGTTGAACTTCTGGTGGAAGTGAAGTTGGCGGGTAGTAAGGGGGAAGCTCGAAGATTGATCGAACAGGGCGGAATAAAAATAAAAGTAGGGGCACAAGATTTTGTAGCCGTGAAAGATATTAATACAGTTATCAATATTACAAAAAGTGGAGTGTTATTGCAAAGGGGGAAAAGGCAGTTTGTCAGAGTTATATTAATGTAAATTTTATTGTTGTCGCATTCGTGAGATTGCTTCGTCGCTGACGCTTCTCGCAATGACAATTAAAAATATGATTGGCGTATTTGATTCAGGGTTCGGCGGGTTGACCGTGCTTAAAGAATTTTTAAAAGTTTTGCCGGATTATGATTATATTTATTTAGGCGATAACGTACGCGCGCCGTACGGTAATAAATCAGACGAGGTAATATATAATTATACTCGCCAGGCAGTTGATTTTTTATTTAAGCAGGGCTGTGAAATAGTAATTTTAGCTTGTAATACAGCTTCGGCTAAAGCTTTAAGAAAAATTCAGCATGATTATTTGCCGAAATTTTATCCTAATAAACGAGTATTAGGCATAGTTGTGCCGGCCGTGGAAACAGCCGTCAGATTAAGCCGCGGGCATAAGCTGGGCGTTATAGGCACTACTGTCACCATCAATTCCGGTGTATATAAAAAAGAATTGGAAAAGTTGAGAAATGATTTAAAAATTTTTCAACAGGCCTGTCCTTTGCTTGTGCCGCTTATAGAAGAAGGCTGGGCTCATAAACCGGAGGGCAAGATGATTTTAAAGAAATATTTACGATTTTTGAAAATCAGACAGATAGATACTTTAATTTTAGGCTGTACGCATTATCCATCATTAATAAAAGATATTATCAGGATGATGGGGAAAAATGTTAAAATAATTAATCCAGCATTCGTTACTGCCGAGAAACTGGCAGATTATTTATTTAGGCACAAGGAAATAGAAAAGAAATTAAGTAAAAATCAAAAATTGGTTTTTTATACCACCGATGATATAAATAAATTTAGGGAAATGGGTAGGAAGATTTTAGATAGAGAGGTTAGAGAAGTAAAAAGGGCTGTTTTATAATAAAGTTTGGGGGTTAAAAACATATGCCGACATTGGATAAAATAAAACAAAAAATTACGGCTGCCATTAATCAGATCTTAAAGAAAAATATTGTTAAAGCCGCTGATTTGGTTTATCCGCCTAATTCTCAATTCGGCGATTTAAGTTTGCCCTGTTTTACGGTTGCCAAGGAGCTAAAAAAAAGTCCGGTTGCCACGGCGGAATTTTTAATGTCAAAAATTAAAATTAACAATATTATTTCCACCACCAAGGCAATTGGGCCTTATTTAAATTTTACTTTTAACAAAGCCAATTTGGCAAGGGAAGTTATTGGGGAGATTTTAAAAATTAAAGATAACTACGGTACCAATAAAAGCGGCCGGAATAAAAAAGTAATGGTAGAATATTCTAATGTCAATACCCACAAGGAATACCATGTCGGGCATTTAAGAAATATTTGTTTTGGCAACGCGGTTGCTAAAATTTTACGAGCCAATGGCTATAAAGTAATTTCCGTGTCATATATTAATGATTTGGGCATTCATGTGGCCAAAACTTTGTGGGCGCTGGAAAAATTTTATAAATCCCCCCATACCCCCTTTATCAAGGGGGTGGAAAAAGAGGGTAGTAAGGGGTATTTTTTAGGCAAAGTTTATCTGCGCGCTTGTCAAGAATTAGCTAAAGACGAATTAGCCAAAGGCGCGGTTAGCTTAATTATGAAAAAGATTGCCAGCCGGCAGGGCGCGGAGTATAAACTATGGCAGAAGACCAGAACTTGGAGCATGGCTGGTTTTGCCAAAATTTATCAGGAATTAGGCATTAAATTTGACCGCACTTTTTACGAAAGCGAATACCTAGAACCGGGGCTGGATCTGGTGGCAAAATTATATAAAGAGCGTTTTTTAACTAAAAGTGACGGCGCTATTATCGCTGATTTAGATAAATTTAATTTGGGAGTTTTGTTATTTTTAAGAAGCGACGGCACAGCACTTTATCCAGTAGCTGACTTGCCGTTAGCTCGTGATAAATTTAAAAAATATAAAATTGACAAGTCAATTTATGTCGTTGATATTCGCCAGACACTATATTTTAAGCAGTTGTTTAAAGTTTTAGAATTATTAGGCTATGCCTCGACAAAGCTCGGCACAGGCAAAAAAGAAATGGTGCATTTGAGTTATGAATTTGTTAAATTGCCTTCTGGCATGATGTCGTCCCGCACTGGCCAGGTTATTACTTACGAAGATTTACGGGAGCAAATTATCAAAAAAGCGATTAGTGAGACAAAGAAACGCCATCAGGATTGGGGTGATAAGAAGATTAAAGAAACAGCCAATAAGCTGGCAATTGGCGCCATAAAATTTGAGATGATAAAAGTCAACGCTGACAAGATAATTACTTTTGACATTAACCAGGCCCTGCGTTTTGACGGTTTTACCGCCGCTTATTTGCAATATACCTACGCCAGAATAAATAGTATAATAAGAAAGTCAAAAGTCCATTGCCGAGGCGGGACAGGCAAAAGTCAAAAGTCAATCCCGCCATGGCGGGAAAAAATTCAAAATTTAAAATTAGAGAATATAAAAGAGCAGCAATTAATTATAAAATTAGCAAAATATCCGGAGGTGGTGAAAATGGCAGGGGAGAAGTATGATCCGGCGGAGCTGGCTAAATATTTATTTGACTTAGCGCGCGATTTTAATGATTATTACCATAGCGTGCCGGTCTTAAAAGCTAAGGCAGAAACGCGCGTTGCTAGATTATTATTAATTAATTCTATTAATCAAGTTATAGCCAATGGACTGGCTCTCCTGGGAATTGAGGTGATGGAGGAAATGTGAAATACACGAATTGGACGAATTATAACGAATTAAACGAATTAATTAAAATTCAAATTAAATAATATTTGTAAATTTGTAATTGCTCTGCAATTATCCCGCAAGATGCGGGATGCCAGCAGAGCTGTCAGATTTGTAATTCGTATTATATATTATGATAGAAACAATCGTAGGCTTTTTAACAACATTTATAATTAATGGCATCTCAACGCTCGGCTACTGGGGTGTTGGCATGATGATGGCGGTTGAAAGCGCTTGCATTCCTTTGCCCTCAGAAGTTATTATGCCTTTTGCCGGCTATTTAGTTTTTAGCGGCAGATTCAGTTTGTGGGGCGTAGCCGTAGCTGGGGCCTTAGGCTGTCTGGTCGGTTCAGTAGCGGCTTACGGGGTGGGAATTTATGGCGGCCGGGGTTTTATTGAAAAATACGGCAAATATATTTTGATTTCACATCACGATTTGGCAGTAGCTGATAATTTTTTTAATAAATACGGCTCTATCGCGATTTTCTTTTCCCGCCTCTTGCCGGTAGTGCGAACCTTTATTTCTTTGCCGGCCGGTATTGCCAAAATGAATTTTAATAAATTTATCATTTATACTTTTGTCGGTTCTCTGCCTTGGTGCTTGGCCCTGGCCTATCTTGGGCAAAAGCTGGGCGAGCACTGGGACATATTGGGAGTTTATTTTAGAGAGTTCGATGTAGCAATTGTCGCAATTATAATAATTTTTATAGTTTGGTATATTTGGCGGCATATAAAAAATGTAAAATGAGATGGTTACAAAAGTCAATTTACAGTCCTAATATTAACAAAGTTTAGATAGTTTTGTAACCATCTCAATGTAAAATCCTAATATCTAAATCCTAAATCCTAAACAAATTCAAATGACCCAAATCCTAAATTCAAAACAAATACTAATTGCATTTTGTTTGGAGCATTTGGATTTATAATTTTGGATTTGTTTAGAATTTAGATATTAGAATTTAGAATTTTTAATTTTACATTTTAAATTAATAATTTATTATAAATTAAAAATATTATGTTAAGTAAAAAAAATGTGACCATGGAAAAAATTGTTTCTTTATGTAAGCGTCGAGGATTTGTTTTTCCCAGCTCGGAGATATATGGCGGTTTTGCCGCAATTTATGATTATGGGCCCTATGGCGTTGAGCTAGCTAATAATATTAAAAAAGTCTGGTGGAAAACTATGGTTCAGTTAAGGGAGGATATTGTCGGACTAGACTCGGCTATTTTTATGCACCCGAAAATTTGGCAAGCCAGCGGCCATTTGACTGGCTTTGCCGATCCTTTGGTTGAATGCAAAAAATGCCATGTCCGTTTGCGCCTAGACCACTTACTGGAAAATATTGGCGTTCCAGCTGATGAAAAAATGACTGCCGAGGAGATCGGCCGGCTTTTTAAAAAACATGAAGCCAAGCTAAAGTGCCCTAATTGTTCTGGCAAAAGTTTTACTGCTGTGAAAAAGTTTAATTTATTGGTTAAATCCAATTTAGGCGATTTTACCGATGATTGGAACAAGGAGCCGGTTTATTTGCGGGGTGAAACTTGCCAGGGGATATATGTTAATTATAAAAATGTTTTAGATACGGCGCGAGTTAAAGTGCCTTTTGGCATTGCCCAAATCGGCAAAGCTTTCCGCAATGAAATCACGGCGCGCCAGTTTATTTTTAGGACCCGCGAGTTTGAACAGATGGAAATGCAGTATTTTATAGAGCCGGACAGAGAAATGGCAGAATATGAAAAATTAAAAAAAGAACGTTGGCAGTTTTATCTAGATTTGGGAATTACCAAAGAAAATTTATCTTGGCAGAAACACGCCAATTTAGTATTTTACGCCAAGGAGGCCTATGATATTGAGTATAATTTTCCCTTTGGCGCCAAAGAGTTGGAAGGCGTTCATGCCCGCGGCGATTATGATTTGAGCCAGCATGCTAAATTTTCCGGTCAGGATTTGTCGTACACCGATCCGATTACCAAGAAAAAATATCTGCCCCACATTGCTGAGTCTTCAGCCGGCGTGGGACGAACAGTTTTAGCGGTTTTATGCGACGCTTATCATGAAGAAGAAGTAAATGGCGAAGTGAGAACAGTATTGAAATTAAACAAGCAATTGGCGCCGATTAAAATTGCTGTTTTTCCCTTGCTAAAAAATAAAGCCGAATTAGTAAAATTGGCCAAGAAAATTTATGACCAGTTAAAAGCGGATTATCTATGCGAATTTGATGATAATGGCAGTATTGGCAAACGCTACCGCCGCCAAGATGAGATCGGCACACCGTTTTGCATCACAGTTGATTTTGACAGCTTGGAGAAAGATGATGTAACGGTGCGCGACCGCGATAGCATGAAGCAGAAGAGAGTAAAGATAGAGGAATTGAAAGATTATTTTAGAGAAAAATTGCAGTAGAGACACGCCATTGGCGTGTCTCTACGAATGTTGATATTTTAATAATTTATTTTAAAACACCAAACATTTTTTGTTGCGCGTGGTAGAGACGCCCCGCACTTTGCGGGGCGTCTCTACCTTTTAAAAATAATTTATTTTAAATTTTTGATAATATTTTCTTGCTTAATAATTTTTACTTGTTTAGCTGTTCGTTTTTTTAATTCAACGCCGCCGGCTTTTAATGATTTATCGCTCACCACCAGCCGATAGGGCAGGCCGATAAGGTCGGCGTCGGCAAATTTTTCACCAGCGCTTATTTCGCGGTCGTCATATAAAACTTCTATTCTTGTTTTATTCAAATCATTATAAATTTTTTCTGCTTCGTCATTCTGGCCCAGGCTTAAAAGATGAACCTTAAAAGGCGCTACTGCTTCTGGCCAGATCATCCCCAAATCATCGTGAAAAGTTTCCACAATCGTGCCCATTAACCTGCCTACGCCAATGCCATAACAGCCCATAATAACAGTTTGTTTTTTGCCATCTTCAGTAGTAACGCTTAAATCAAAAGGCGCAGAGTATTTAGTGTTTAACTTGAAGATATTACCCACCTCAATCGCTTTGGCTTCTTTGAATTTTTTACTGCCGCAGCCAGGGCATTTTTTCACTTCGCTTTTTAATTCTTTATTAATCGCCAAATTACATTTTTCACAAATATAAATTATATCTTCGCCAATTAGATTAATTGTTTGAAATTCATGCGAGTATTTGGAAAATGAACCGCCGGAAGCATAAGTTAAATATGTTTTATCTTTTAAGCCAGCGCGCTCAAAAATATTAAAATAAGCTTTAATGGCTTTTTGGTAATAGTCATCTAAATCGCTTTCGTTAAGATGAAATGAATAAAGGTCTTTCATCATAAATTCCCGGCCTCGTAAAATGCCTGATTTGGCGCGCAGTTCCATGCGAAATTTATTTTGGAATTGGTAAATATAGCAAGGCAGGTCTTTATAGGAGCTGATAAAGCGCTTAACCAGAGGAACAATAATTTCTTCATGAGTTGATCCTAAAGCATATTCGCGGTTGCCGGAATCTTTAACTTTGTATAAATCATCCATTTTGTCCCAGCGTCCGGTTTTTAGCCAATTTTCCTTAGGTTGAAGGCTGGGCATAAAGATTTCCACCCCATTTATGGCATCCATTTCTTGCCTGATAATATTTTCAATTTTTTTCATCACTCTTAGTCCCAGCGGGAGCAGAGTATAAATGCCGGCCATTAATTTATCAATAAATCCAGCCCTAATTAAAAGCCGGGCATTAATACTAGTCTCGTCCTTAGGATTTTCTTTAGTAGTTTTAGTGAAAAGTTGTGATTGTTTCATGTATTAATCATATTAAAAAGGGCATATTTTGTCAAAGATGATTCAGGATTTCAATAGTATACTGGCTGGAAGATAGGCCTGATCTATCACCCGAGTGCAGGAAGTCTAAAAACTTTTTTGTACTTGGGTTTTTTGGTTGTTTGACATAGGAAATTTTGTATAGTATAGTTATTATACTGGACAGAAAAGATAAATTTTGTTTATTATAATAATTACAATATGATAAAAGAGATTTTAATAAAGCAAAAAAAGGAAATGGAGGTCTTGTTTAAAAAGCCTTATATAGAAAGAAGCAAAATAACGCAAGCTGAAAAACATCTTAATAGCGATTTAGTTAAGGTTGTAATCGGGCCGAGGCGTGCCGGCAAATCGGTTTTTACCGCCCATTTATTTAAAGACAAATTGCCGGCCTATGTTAATTTTGACGAAGAAAATTTAGTTAGGCTTAAAAATTATGATGAGCTTATAAAAGAGCTCTATGCCATGTACGGCGAAAATAAATATTTGCTGTTTGACGAAATTCAGAATCTGCCGGGTTGGGAATTATTTATAAATAGACTGCATCGGGCGGGTTATAATATTTTATTAACCGGTTCTAACGCAAAATTATTAAGCAAGGAATTGGCAACCAGCCTGACCGGCCGGCATATTCCCATAGAAATTTTGCCCTTCAGCTTCAAAGAGTTTTTAAAAGCTAAAAATTTTGTATTCAAGCAAGAGGAAATGGCTCTGCCGGAAATAAAAGGCAGGCTGTTAAATTATTTTGAGAGCTATTTAAAAGATGGCGGTTTTCCGGAGCTGGTGGTGAAAAATTTAGAGCCGACAGGATATTTGGATACGCTTTTGGATTCTTTGATATTCAAAGACATAGTCAAAAGGCATAAATTAAGGCTGGCCGAAAGGATTTATGATCTGCAAATTTATCTTCTTAATAATTTTGCTTCTGAATTCAGCTATCGCAAATTAGCCAATCAGCTTGATTTTAACAGCGTTATAACGCTTGAAAAATATCTTCGCTATTTAGAAGAGGCATACTTGGTTTATGTTTTATCTCGTTATTCTCATAAGGCCGGCGAAAGATTAGCCAGCCCGAAGAAAGCTTATTTGGTTGATAACGGCTATATAACGGCTAAAGCAGTGCAAGCGTCTCCCAATAACGGCAAACTTTTAGAAAATTTAGTTTTTACCGAATTGTTAAAAATAGGATATCAGCCGAATCATAACTTATTTTATTATAAAACCAGAAACGGAAAAGAGGTTGATTTTATCCTGCGCGAGGGTTTAAAAGTAAAAATTTTAATTCAAGTTGCTTATCGCGTTGATGAACTCGGAGTGAAAGATAGAGAGATAAAGGCTTTGGCTGAAGCGAGCGAAGAATTAAAATGCGATAATTTGATAATTTTGACTTGGGATTATGAAGGTGAATCAGTCTGTCAGGGGAAGAAAATAAAATTTTTGCCGGCGTGGCAGTGGCTGGTTGCGGCAGGGTAGTTTATTTTGCATAGATTGTAATATTAGTGTATTTTTATTATTTATTATTTTTGTTTAATTTTAGCTAAATTTTAAGAATTATACTATTTTATTAAAACAATATTTGCGTAGTTTTAAAAATAAAATAATAGTGGTTTAAAAATTAATATAGCAGAAAGAATATAGTCCAAACAGCAGAACGATGATTGAAAACTATCGGTAAATATGGTAAAATTTTTTACATGGATAATAAAATAGAAAAAATGGTTTTAATTTGGGTTAAAGCCGACAATAATAATTTGCCAAATTTAAATGAAGAATTTTGCGAAACCCGCGATATTTTTCAGGCTCGGCTTGATAAAATGATAAATAACCTATTAAGCAAAGGAAAAATCAGCGAAACAGATATTTATGTTTTAGCCGCTATTGCCGGCGAGATTGGCAACAATTCTTTTGATCATAATCTCGGCAGTTGGCCGGATATTATGGGCGTGTTTTTTAGCTATGGCGAGGAAGATGAAAAATTAAAAATAGCCCTGGCTGACCGGGGGCAAGGCTTGCAGGCGACTTTAAAAAGAGTTAAGCCGGAATTAAAAAATGATAGTGAAGCGCTTTTTACTGCTTTTAATGAAAGAATATCCGGCCGGGCGCCAGAGCCGAGAGGCAATGGACTTAAATTCGTCAAAGAAAATATCAAAGACAAAAAAATGCATTTGCTTTTTAGGTCGGGGTTTGCCCGGGCCGAATTAAATGATAAAATGACCATTGAAGAAACTAATGATAATATAAGAGGAAGCTTGGCTATTATAACTTATAGACCTCTTGCAAAATAACATTTCGGCTAATTTTTCCAAATTTCGGCTGCAAAATTTAAAAAGCTCCTCCGCTTATATTACATATAAACATCGTCGCTTTTTAAATTTTTCGCTATACGAAATTTGAAAAAATTATCTCAAAAGCTTATTTTGTAAAAGGTCTTATCAATATGCGCGTTGAATTAAAAAAATTCGGAGAAATTTTGGTTTCCCGGCCGGCCGGCCGCGAGGCTTATTTGGCCATGTCCGCCTATTTGACAAAAGGTTTGCCTAAAGATGAAACAATTGAAATAGATTTTTCCGGGGTTAAAGTTTTAACCCCTTCCTGGGCCGATGAAGTCATTACAAAAATCGCTCTAGATTTTAAAAATTTAAAATTAGTCAATACGGCCAATCCGACCGTTAAAGCGACACTGAAAACATTGATGGAATATTCTGGACTTAAACTATCTTTAAATTGGTAAGTTCATCATAATATTTGGAAATTTGTTTATATGGCCTGTTGTTGGATATTTTATTTCTCATATTAATAGAGCAGCAAATTAAAGACCTTTGCAAAAATTGTAGGGGCAATTCATGAATTGCCCCTACTTTTGAGATAATTTTTTTAAATTTTGCAACCGAAATTTGGAAAAATTAGCCGAAATGTTATTTTGCAAGAGATTTTAAGACTATAATTACAATAAAATAACTAAAATTAGCTAATTAGCCAAGTCTTGACATTATAGTTTATGTCTAGTATAGTTAAATTGTAATTTAGTTATACAGGACTTTAATCATTATGATATCAAGCCAAGATTTAGCCTTAAAAAATGATTGGTGGGAAAATAATCAGTATAAAGCGGAAGAGACAAAATGGGAGAAAAGAGATCTCTACAAGGTTATAATTGATAATATGGAGCACCCTTTAATGCTTAATATTGTTGGCTTGCGACGCGTTGGCAAGAGTACGATTGTTAAACAATTAATTGGCCAACTGTTAGAAGAAAAAATAAAATCAAAAAATATTTTTTATTTTTTGTTTGATTATGCCAGTCAAATAAAAAAGGCGGAATTTCTTGACGAAGTTCTGTCTGTTTATTTTAAAGACATTATAGCTAAGCCGAGCCTCGCGTTAGATGAACGAGTATATATTTTATTAGACGAGATTCAATATATTGAAGATTGGCAATCAGTTTTGAAAAAATACTACGATTTGTCAGATAAGAAAATTAAGTTTATTGTTACTGGCTCGCAAAGTATTTTATTAAAGGGCAAGTATCGGGAAAATTTGGCTGGCAGAATTTTTGATTTTTATTTGCCGCCGATGTCATTTAGAGAATTTGCAAAAATTAATTATAATAGAGCTGATTTAGCGGAAAAATTTGATTTATTTGAATTACCAAAACAGTTCGGCGAATTAAGCATTTATAACACTTGCCACGGTAAGGAAATTGCTGATTTGAGCAGAGAATATATAACTGTTGGCCAATTCCCTGAAACTAAGCAAATTGCTAGCCCGGAAAGAAAGCACGAATATATCGTCGAATCGGTGATAGGCAAAGTATTGGAGGACTGCATCCGCATTTTTAATATTGAAAAAACCGATCAATTCAAATTAATTACGCGTCAATTAATCAATAATGTCGGCTCAATTTTTGAACTAAAAAATATCGGCCAAGAGGTCGGAGTGTCTTTTGTGACTCTGGATAAATATTTAAAATATTTGAAAGATAGTTATGTCATAGAAATACTTTATAAATATCACAAAAGTCCGATTAGACAAGGCAGAATTTTAAAAAAATTATACACCCCCTGTGTTAACTTTACTTGCGCTCTTAATCATTTTAGGGCGGATCATATCAATGAAGTTCCGCAGGCCTTTGGAAAAATTATTGAGAATATAATCTATAATGTGTTTGCATTAAAATATAAAACCAATAAATTAATAGATAGTTTGAGTTTTTGGCGGCAAGGAGAAAAAGAAATAGATTTTATTATTAATATAAATAATAAATATTTACCGGTTGAAGTTAAATTTTCAAATAATATCAACTCTAAAGAACTTTTGGTTTTGATAGATTATATAAAGGCGAAAAAATTGGAATATGGAGTGGTTGTAACTAAAAGTGAAATGAACAGAAAAGAAGTGAACGGCCAGGTTTTATATTTTATTCCGCACTATTTAATTTTATTAATGATATAGAAATATTTACCCTTGACAAATAATATAAATAGGTATAATATTAATAATGTAATATCATTTTTATATAAAATAATGTTATTTTATGCTTAATAGATTAATAAAAGAGCAAATTAAGGGCAAATTATTTAAAGGCAAAGTAGTGATTCTTTACGGCGCGCGGCAGGTTGGCAAGACGACTTTAGTTAAGGAGATTTTAAAAAACATTGGCGCCGGCGGCCGATATTTAAATTGCGAGCTGCTTTCCGTTCAGGAAGGGCTTAAACAGCTTGAAGCAATAAAAATAAAGTCATTTTTAGGAGACTATAAGCTGGTGGTTTTAGATGAGGCCCAGAATGTGCCGGATATCGGCAAAATTTTAAAAATTATGTTTTATACTT
>Ga0210031_1001033_pt1 | contig 16686 bp, 10 predicted proteins | sample CryGeyCG2014_080_FD_185455 | JGI IMG/M metagenome (GOLD analysis project Ga0210031, IMG submission 185455) | Groundwater microbial communities from aquifer - Crystal Geyser CG03_land_8/20/14_0.80 (SPAdes) (version 2) | ecosystem: Environmental > Aquatic > Deep subsurface > Groundwater | place... | reverse complement strand
CTCCTGACTGGCACAAGAAAGCTTTGCAGGAAACAGAATGTCGACTTAGCACGGGACAAGAAAAGATCGTGGACTGGCAAGATGCTAAAAAGGAACTCAGGAAACGATTCGAATGAAAATCAGGCTACTCTCTTCCGCACTGGATGATTTGTCTGAAGGTCGGGGCTTTTTTCGGCGTCGCAAGTGAACTTAAATGTAAGGTATAATAAAACATAAGAGCGATTCTATATTGGAGTCATCTCAAGCTAAAATACTTGAATTAAAAAAAGCCATATAACAAAAAAATCGTGGAAATATTTGCTCCTCTAACCTTTCAAAGACTCAATGAGTGCCGGTATTACTTTAGAAACATCACCAACGATACCATAATCGGCCACCTTAAATATAGGGGCCTTTTCATCAGTATTAATGGCTACGATAGTGCCTGAATTCTGCATCCCTACAATGTGCTGCCCTGCGCCGGAAATTCCGCAGGCAATGTACAGCTTTGGCTGAACGATCTTGCCTGTTTGGCCTATCATACGAGATTCCGCTAACATGCCGGCCTCGGTAATGGGTTGGGTCGCACCGAGGACTCCTCCAAGAACAGAAGCCAGTTCCTCAGCCAAACCCATATCTTTAAGTCCACGACCCACGGCAACGATAACATCCGCTTCTTCGATCTTTTCGGTATCCTCTTCCTTTTTTGCCTCCACCTCAACGATCTTAATATCTCCGGGTTCTATCTTAAACTCAACCCTTACCGTCTTCCCTTGCCTGGAATCATCTCGCCTGGGTGAGGATGTTATACCAGGCTGAACAGTAGCCATTTGCGGCCTTGTATCGGTTACGATAGTCGCCATACAGTCAAAATACGGGCAAATCTGAAGCAACTGTCTGTTCTCCTTATCCACCTTTAAATCCACACAGTGGGCGCTCAGGCCTGTCTTTAGCTCACAGGCTGCCCTGGGTGCCAAATCCATACCAATATCTGTGGAACTAAAAAGGACTATCTCTGGTTTGTTTTCTCTTATCAAATCACATAGGATCCTATGGTAGGGCGATGTAGTATACCTTTCAAAAATAGGGTTTTCTGCCACATATACTACATCTGCCCCATAGTATATCAATTCCTCCGGAATGTTGCCTAAGCGATCCCCCATCAAAAGAACCGACAGGTCAACCTGAAGTTCATCGGCAAGCCCGCGCCCCAAAGACAAGAGTTCAAGACTGCCCTTTATTACCTGACTGTCCTTCCGCTCTGCAAATACCCAAACACCTCTGTACTGTTCCGTCTCTTTCATGCTAATTCCTTACTTTTTAGGTCATTGACTAAACTGTTGGATATTTCCTCTATCGAACCCCTGAGCATTTTACACTCCCTTTTTGCCTCCGGTGCAAAAACTTTAATAATCCTTGTGGGTGACCCCTGGATGCCTACCTCATCCTCTTTCAGACCGAGATCTTCTGCACACCATTTATGAGTATCCTTTTTTGAAGCTCCGTAGATGTCAAGATAGGTCGGCATCCTCGGTTCATTTATCCCTTTAACAACAGTAACCAAGGCTGGCAGCCCTGCTTCCACAGTCTCATATTCATCTTTCAACTGTCTTTTTGCCCGTATTTTACCGCCCTCAATTACCAGGTCTACAATATACGTAATCTGGGGGATTCCCAGATAATGGGCAATCTGTGGCCCTACATGTTGCGTACCACTGTCAGCGGTCTCTTTGCCGCAGAGCACCAATTGAACATCGCCCAGTTTTTTTATAACTGTTGCCAAAGCAAACGCGGTTGCCAGGGTATCTGCCCCTGCGCATACCCTGTCACAGACAAGAACAGCCTGATCCGCGCCCATGGCCAACCCATGCGTCAGGGTATTTTCCACATCCTGAGGTCCCATGGAAACAAGCGTTATCTTACCCCCATGCTTCCCTTTTAAGGTTATCGCCAACTCAATAGCATTCTTATCACACGGGTTAATAACCCCTTTTATACCATCTCTAATTAAAGTGCCTTTTGTTTTATTTATCCGAATCTCTTGAGGTACCTGCTTCACACAAACCACTATATTCATGGATACCACCATTTACTCCAATTCAGACACTGGACTCCAGACGTTAGACACCAGACTCTTCTAATAGTAACTGCTCAGGTGGATAGACTGAAGGCTGAGGTCTATAGTCTTAATGTCTGAATCACAGCACCATTTAATCGAGGGCCGAATCGAGTACGATATTCTCACTCTTTAACAGTTCAGCAGCAATTATCAGCCTTTGGATCTCACTGGTGCCCTCCCCTATAGAACAGAGTCTGGCATCTCTCCAATAGCGCTGCACAGGAAATTCCATGGTGAGTCCGTATCCTCCGTGTATCTGTACGGCTTTATAGGTTACCCGGTCAGCAATTTCAGAGGCATAGAGTTTTGCCATGGAAGTCTCCTTTGTATGTCTGAGTCCCCTCTGTTCCATGTCTAAAGCTCTGTATGTCATGAGCCTTGCAGCATCAATCTCTGTAGCCATATCGGCAAGCATTGCTCTGATCATTTGAAAATCACCAACAGGCTTACCGAACTGTTGCCGCTCCTGAGCAAATTTCATGGACTCTTCCAGTGCGCCCCTTGCTATTCCCACTGCTCCTATAGCCAGGTAAAGCCTTATTACATCGTACAGGATCATCATGTCGAGAAAACCCTTGTTGAGTCTGCCAATCAAATTCTCTTTGGGCACTCTGCAATTTTCAAAAATCAATTCGCCATTGCTGATAGCCCGGTTGCTTATAAGGTCTACTCTTCTCCCAATAGTCATACCAGGAGTATCTTTTTCCACCAATATCGTGCTTATTCCACCGTAACGACTATCAGCCGTACGCAGGGTAATAAAATAGAAGTCTGCCTTGCCAAGGTTTGAAACGAACCATTTTGTACCATTGATGACCCATTCATCCCCTTCCAGCTTAGCCCAAGTTCTGACTGATGCTGCATCAGTCCCTGCATCGGCCTCGGTACCGGCATGGGCACCCATCTTTTTCCCATCAAACAGATACGGAATCCATCTCTTTTTATTTTCCTCTGTTCCGACTACCAAACACTCATATGCCATATACCATGCCATATTCGTCGCCACCATTGCAACCAAGGAATCACGGCCAATCTCTTCACAGATTATCGCCTGATCTGTATGGCTGCCTCCCATGCCACCGTATTCTTTGGGCATAATAACACCCAAAAGTCCTTGCTTGGACAGTTTTTCAATAATGCTGTAGTCAAACTCCGCTGTTCTATCAAATTCCGCCGCTCTTGGGGCTACCTCTTTATCACAAAATTCCCGCACTACATTCTTCAATACCTCTTGTTCCTTTGTGTAAGAAAAATCCATTTTAAACCTCCCTTAATTTTAATTAATGTATTGAGCTTTGCAAAGCTATTTATGTTTTGAAGAAGTGTACCTGAGAGGGAGTTGCATAGATTTTTTTGGGGATCCATCTTAGTCCGCCAGAGGCGGATAGAAAATTCACCTGTTTGAGACATAAGAGCGAGTTTGTGAATTTTCAATGGAGCGAGCTTAGATGGATCAAAAAATGTATGCTGAAGCGAAAAGGGGTACTTTTCCAAAGCTCTAAAAGTTACAAAGACAGAATACAAATAATATAAAATTATTGTCAAGGGAAAAATACACACAACCCCACTTTTTTATTCAATCTCTGTTAAAGACATTCTAAGCAGTTCCAGAGGTACCAGCATAACCGGATGCCAGCCGTACTCTATTCCCTTGTTTTCCCCTAAGATAGTCAATTATAGGATCCACAATTAGAGGAACAACATCGGGGAGCATCTTGGGCATCAGGTTATCCATTACTTTGGGCATGAGTTCCGGCATCTGTTCCTTCATATAATCAGGCATAGGTATCTTTTCTGCAACACGTTCCAGCATGGCAGGCATAACCTTTGGCATCATTTTGGGCAGCAAGATCGGGAACAGGATCGGAAACATAGGCTTCATCATCCAAAGTAAGGCACCGCCCAGTGGACCAAGTTTCTAGACAAAACGCATCATGCCGCCCATTCCCATGGGCATAGCATTGATGAGCTCCGGCCACATGCTGCTCATCAGGTTTGCAAATCCCTGGGGGGTCATCAAGGCGATCATCCCTTCAAAAACCGCCCATTGCCGTGTCACTTCCGGCTCCGGGTCCTTGAATTTTTTGCCCAGACCCAGGCAAGCAAAGGCCGCCAAATCATGAACACCTATAGCTTTACCCTTTTTGTCCGCACTGACACGGAGTTGAAACTCACAACAGGGGGGCATAGGGCCAGAATCGCCTCGGCATCTATCTCCTCGGCTTCCTTGATTCTTATATCCCCCACATCATGGGCAACCAGAGGTTCCTTAAGCAATGTCAGCACAGAGCCACAGCAGTGAGCATCCTCTCTGTTATACTCCATCTCTTCAAACTTGATCCCCGGAATCGCCTTAATCATATCCCTGGGAGGATCGTAAATTCCACTGACTCTTCCCATATGACAGGAGTCATGCCAGGTTACCTTCTTATTAACCTCGTGTGTATACCTGAACTTATCTTCTCGAATCTGTTCGCTGATAATCTGGCTGTAATGCCTGGTCTTAATATCGAATTCAATGCCATGTTTTTTAGCCCACTGGGGGTATATGTGCCTCCACATCATATCACAGGCAGGGCAAGATGTAATAACCGTATCTGCACCGCATGCCTTTACAGAGGCAATATTCCTCTTCATGTTATTGAGGAAGATATCCCACTTGCCACCTACCAGCATAGGGGTTCCGCAGCAATTCTCCTTGGGTCCGAGATAGGTAAAATCCACTCCGGCAGCATCCAGAAGGGTTACTGATGCCTTCCCAATATCTTCCTCCACATAGCTTGCCGTACATCCGGCAAAATAGACATTATTGGCCTTTTTTGTTTGGGCCGTGTTTCTCCCTCAACTCCTCAGGGAACCATGCGTCCCGATTCTTTCTGTAACCTGCCCAGATATTTCCTTCTTTGGTAAGGGCAGCAGCCATCATCTCAAAAGGCGGAAAGGTCATCTTACCATCTTCATGGATCAGCTTCCCGCGCAGTTTCATCCATGAAGGCTCAATAGGCAAAGAGGCAGAGCATCTCTGATTACACAGCTCACAGGTCGTGCATGCTATAATGGTGTCTACCATCTTCTGATCCCAGTCTACTTTATTCTCCATATATTCCCTGAGCCAGTACCATTTCCCTCTTGGACTTTGACTCTCCCATCCGCGACCATAGAACTGGTCGCATTCGTCAACACAGTAACCACACTGGGAGCAGGAATAGGCATACCAAGCCACATCAGGCGGGATACCCCTTATGGCTTTTTTGTAGCGTTCTCCAACCTGGGTGATTACGGCATTCCCGAATGGTCGAATCAGTGGTTCAAAGATACTGACTATCTTCATCAGAGATCCGATGATTCCACTGCTCAGAACCTTTTTGGGGTTGAAGATACCTTTTCTATCCACTTCCTTTTTAAACTTTTTAAGCCTTTCTAACCGATTACTACCCAGGACATCTTCGGCTTTCTTGGTGAAGTAAAGACCTGTTGAATAAGCCCGCCCCCCATGTCGTTCGGCAATTTTGATTATAGTCAGGACGAGGCCGAAAACGAAGTTGTAAGAGAATCTCCTCTGGTCAGAGGGAATAAAGCCAAGTATAACCGCTTCAGGTTTTCCCTCCCTGCCTTTATGAATGATTACCCCTTCTTTCACAATAGGTTGATTTACCTTTCGCTCAATTTCGCTCATCACCTCACCCAGATTATTAAGAGGGACAATTACCTCCGCAGGGACAAGGGAAGGTCCCATGCGTTTCACAACCATAAGCTTAAACCTGTTTTCCCATTCATGCTCCGCAATTCTATCAGACAAAACCTCGCCTTCAAACATTCCAGCAATTTCAGTTAGCTTCTCCTTTATTTTTGAGGCGTCTTTCTCTGCATAAGCAATCGTTACTACATATGCAGCCGGTAAAATAATGCGGTCTTCCACTGTGTGTCCCAGGTGTTCCATCAAAGGAGTCCTGTTTTTAAGCTCAGCCATTTTCGGGTTGATAAAAACAATCGACCAGAAGGGTAATTCATTTTTGTCCATAGTCTCTCTATAGCCTCTTGCAACTTCCTGGCATCAGGAAAAGCAAGGGCGCTAACGGCAATATTTTCCAACTTCTTGATTTTCAAGGTCACCTGGGTAATAAACCCGGTGGTCCCCTCGGCATCCGCAATCAGATCAAGATCATCGCCGGAAAATTCCTTAATGGCGCCATCAGGCAATACCACACGGGCTCTTATTACATTCTCTCTAAAATACCCATAGGCGTATGACCCAATACCTGCACCACCCTGAGCTAACCATCCACCAACAGAGGATGAAGGAGCGCTTGTAGGATAGAGACGGAGATCCAACTTTTGCTTCATCAGTTCCTTCTGTAGTTTTTCCCATGTTATCCCGGGCTGAACAGTAACCTTCAAACTATCACTGTCTGTGTGAATGATCTCCCGCATACGCCAGAAATCTACTACTATCCCCTTCTTCGTAGGGATAGCCCCTCCATGCCCACTGGAGGCCTTTCCTCGAGGGGTAAGGGGCATGTTATTCTCATTTGCCCATGCAGCCAGGCGAGCTATCTCTTGTTCTGACTCAGGCTGGACAATTGCATCCGGGATAGTACTCCCTATGAAGGGGTGAATTATGCCCGGGATAGCTGCTGTATCGTGGGAATAAAGCCTACGCTCTGTCTTATCGAAAGTTACTCTCTGATCAAATTCCTTCTTTAACCAGTCTTTTTGTTTTGACGTTAGACGTGCCATTTTATTTACCTCCAACAATATACCTTAATAGTTCACACTGGAAAATTCCCTTGTTTTTACTTAATCTTAACCATGACTACATTGCCTTTGCCATAAGATTCTTTTTATGCTCCAACTGTTCCATCAAAACCTCGCGCATGATATCGCAGGCCTGGTCTAATTTGGGACTCGACAGAGCGTAAATAATATATGTTCCTTCCCGACGGGTAACGACCAGGCCTTTAGATTTGAGGAGGGACAAATGCTGGGATATATTGGCGGCAGGATAACCGGTAATCTTAATCAACTCTCCAACTGTCCGTTCTTGCTCCCTTAAGATATGAACAATTGCCAAACGTTTAGGGTTTGAAAGCATCTTTAATATGTCTGCTTGAAGTTCTAATAATTCCATTTCTGTCTCTGAAAACTCCATTTGTCACTCCTTTATTAAGTTCGTATATTCGCATCTTCTAATATATTATATACGTTAAATATCGAAAGTCAATAAAAATTTTGCTGGAGTGTTATGTCTCTGGAATTAAAGAACTCTAACGGCTGGTTATAGGTTATAAGATTGATGTATTAAGGGACAGGATTTAAAAGTTTTAAGATTTTGGAACAATGAAGTATTAACGAACATAGCAGGGATATTAGAGGTAATAACAGAGCATTGTTTATCTCACCCTCCACTACCCCTCCCATCAAGGGAGTGGTAGTGGAGGGTCTCCAATCAAGAGGTGGACTTACCCACTTGAAATGAGAGAGAGCCATAATTTTTCTATTTGGAAATCTTCCACCCTGTCACAGGGACAAACCTTCCACTGCTCGGGTCAGCCTTAAAAACCTTTGCCGAATTTATCCCCTTGTGATTACTGGAACTAAAGTTTACTGGACCGGAGAGCCCTTTCATGTCAAAATCCTTTATGCTTTCCAGAGCCGTTACCAGCCGCTCTCCGTCTACATCCCTGCCTGCCCTTAAAAGCCCTTCATTCAATACCACACCAATTGACCAAATGAATGTGTGTGTCTTCCCCCGATATGGCTTTTCTGTACCAGGTGCATATTTGAGGATTACCTTCCTCATGAAGGCTACACCTTTACCCTCGTCATACCATGAGGCAAAAGGGCTCGCTACATAGTATTTTTTTGCTGCTTCCTTGGCAGCATGTATAGCCTGTTCGTCGGCTGCCGCTGTGTTTCCAAAGACATGTACATCCATACCTAACTTCTTTAATTCCCGGAGTAGTAGACCGGCAGGTTGGGTAAGAAAACCGCACAATACTATGTTGTTCACCCGATACCTTTTCATAGTCATCACCTGGGATGTGGCATCAAGAGAACCAGGGTTTAATACCTCTTTTGTTACGGGAGTCAGTTTATGGAATTTTAGCCTCTTAATTGCAGATTCGAGGTCCAGTTTTCCTGTTTCATTATCAGGGTAAACCAGGGCAACCCTGGGATTCTGAGGCCTCAGATCCTCTATCATGTAATCGATGATAATCTTCATTGTATTGGGATAGGTTTCAAATACAGCAAAGATATATCTTTTAAAAGGTGATACGTTCTTATCATTAGGTGGTATCGCCATGGTTGGGATCTTTTCCTTTTCCATGTGTCGAAAGAGGGTTACAGTTGCCCCTGAAGATGTAGGCCCAATCAGCGCTAATATCTTATCCCTGTAAAGGAGTTTTTTGAAAGAGGCTATGGCCTGGGGGATCGAATATCTGTCATCCTCAACTATGAGTTTTACCTTCCTGCCGTTAATCCCACCATGTTCGTTGACATATCTGAAGATGCTTCTTAAAGCGTTGGTTCCGGGTAGAGTCAGATCGGTTGCAGGACCGGTTTGATCGAGTATAACCCCGATCGTTAATGTATCACTGGTCACTCCTCTTGGCTCATCAGCATATCCCTTGCTCATGAAAGTAAAGACACAGACCAAAACTACACAAATGGCACAAAACAATTTGAAGTTCATTTTCATTGCACCGCCTCCTTTTTAATATTTTCTGAATTCACACTGAAAAACAGTAAAAGATAAACCTATTCCCTATTTAGTGTCCATCCAGAAACTCCCCCTCCCCTGGAGGGAGGGGGCTGGGGGGAGGGGGAATATGTTTGCAACTCAACGAAATTACACATCTTTTTCACCCCCACCCTAACCCTCCCCCATCAAGGGGGAGGGAATTTAGGGTATTTCTGGATGGACACTATTTATATAGTTAAATATAGGGCTGATGTCAATAAAATTCCTGCTGGTATTGGATACCCTATAAGTTCTTTTTTCGGCATTGTTAATTTTGTATAGTTTTAATGAATAAAACTAACAGATTTTCAATAAGTTAACTTTAGATATCTATACCAAATTAACAATGCCGAAAAATGTTAGAAAACATCCTCGAAGACAACATCAAGGGCTTACGGAAATCCGTAAGCCCTTGATGTTTTTTGGTAGCGGGGAGTGGATTTGAACCACTGACCTTCGGGTTATGAGCCCGACGAGCTACCAGACTGCTCCACCCCGCGATAGAGTGATATAATATAAAATAACCCGGCTGGTTGTCAAGGTTTATTTAGTTTTTCCGTAAGAAAAAGGGCAACAGCTTATATCCATCCTCAATAAACAGATTGTTTATCCTGGCTGATTTTTCATTAAAGCCCATATCCTTTGAGGGTTTAGTTTCTTTATCTTCGGATGAGAAAATAGCGAATGGTACAGGGTCAGGTGTATGACTCATTACGGATAAAGGGGTAGAGTGGTCAGGTAAAACCATTATCCTGTAGTCTCGAAATCTATTTATCTTATCCAGAACCGTTCCAACAACCTCTTTGTCGAAACGTTCAATGGCTATTAACTTATTTTTAAGATCACCGCTGTGAGAGGCTTCATCAGGCGCCTCTACATGAAGGTATACAAAGTCTCTTTTCTCCAGCGCTCTAAGGGCATAGTTTGCCTTTCCCTGGTAATTGGTGTCAAGGTATCCGGTAGCACCAGGGACATCAATCACCTCTAGCCCTGCATAAACGCCAATCCCTTTGATCAAATCCACGGCCGAGATCACTGAACCTGTAATACGGTATCTTTCTAATAAAGTTGGCATCTTTGGTGACTTACCCTGCCCCCAAAGCCATATGGAGTTTGCCGGTTTCTTATAGTTTTTGATCCTTATCTTATTGAGATTGCTGTTTTCAAGGATAGTCTGGGAATCATTCATCAATTGAAGGATTTGTTTTTCCCCTTTGCCTTTTGGCAGATACGAGTCTATGGCCTTGCCGGAAATATCATGGGGAGGGGTTGTGCTAAGTTCTTTTTGTCCATTCTTCCAAACCATAAGGTGACGGTAGCTGACTCCAGGATAAAACTTAATGTCTTTTATTCCCAGTTTTTGATCGATCTCATGGATAATTTCTTTTGCCTCTTCTGTAGATATGTGACCTGCACTATAATCATCCATATATTTTTTGCCGTTTTTGACTGAAAGTGTTACCAGATTACACCTATAAGCGACATCTTCGGGGCCGAGTTTTAAACCAAGACTGGCAGCTTCTAAAGGTGCCCTGCCAGTATAATACTGTTTGGGGTCATAGCCAAGGATAGATAGATTCGCAATGTCGCTGCCTGGATGCAATCCCATTGGTATGGTCCTTACCATGCCCAGTTTTCCCTTTTGGACTATTAGATTCATGTTTGGTATGTCGGCCACCTCAAGAGGTGTTTTACCCCCAAGTTCGGGAACAGGGTAGTCGGCCATTCCATCGCCGATTAATATAATGTGTTTCATCTTGTTTAAAGCTCTAGTATTTCTAATATCTTATCTACCTCTGGCGGGAGTGTTATCGGTTCACCGGATATCTTTATAGCACTCTCCGGGTCTTTCAAACCATGCCCTGTTAATGTACAGACAATACTTTCTCCCTTTTTGAAGAGCCCCTGTTTGTTTAATTTAATAACCCCGGCCACCGAGGCTGCCGATGCGGGTTCGCAGAATATCCCTTCATATCGGGCTATTAACTGATACGCGTTGATGATCTCTTCATCTGACACCATATCAATGGTTCCTCCTGATTCATCCCTGGCTGCCTCTGCCTGTTTCCAGCTTGCCGGATTGCCTATTCTGATGGCTGTTGCCACAGTTTCAGGTGCTTTTATGATTTCCCCTCTAACTATAGGCGCAGCCCCCTCTGCCTGAAAACCTATCATTTTAGGCAGAGAAGTAATTCTTCCAGAAGACTTATACTCTTTAAAACCCTTCCAGTAAGCGGTTATATTGCCTGCATTACCTACTGGTAACGCATGGAATGTAGGGACGAAACCCAACTGGTCACAGATTTCAAAGGCGGCTGTCTTTTGCCCTTCTATCCGATATGGGTTTAAGGAATTTACCATTGTAATGGGATATTTCCCTGACACATCTCTTACAATTTTCAGTGCCTCATCGAAATTCCCATCTAATTGAATTACTACAGCGCCATGCATCATAGCCTGAGATAGCTTTCCCAGGGCGATCTTCCCCTTTGGGATAAGCACATAAGCCTTCAAACCCCCTTTTGCTGCATAAGCAGCAGCAGAGGCAGAGGTGTTCCCCGTTGAGGCGCAAATAACCGCTTTGCTTCCTTCTTCTAATGCCTTGGATATAGCAACGGTCATTCCCCTGTCTTTGAAAGAACCTGATGGATTGAGCCCCTCGTACTTTAAGTAAAGGTCGATTCCTTTATTTATATAGTCCCTTAGTCTGCTGGTCCTGATAAGAGGTGTATTACCCTCATTTAAAGTGATAATCTTGGAATCGTCCTTTATAGGCAAAAACTCCCTGTATTTTTTGATTATTCCTTGCATAATGTATTTCCCTCTAAAGTTGAGTCTCCGTCTTCTATTCTCAGCAATACCGTATTGTCAAGAGTTATTGACAGATTGTCTATCTTTTTTAATGCCTTTTGAACATTAGCCTCTTTGGCTTCATGGGTTAGCATAAAGATCGGCACAGCCCCCTCAATCTCTCTTCCCTTTTGGATGACCGATGAAATGCTGATATCCAGATTGCCCAGGATTCCTGATATCTTTGATAGTACCCCCGGTCTGTCTTTAGCATAAAATCTCAGGTAATACCTGCTTGTAATATCATTCATGTTCTTGATTTTCTGCTTTTTTATATTTTTATATTGAAAAGAAAGGGAAGGTACCCTCTGACTGCTGCCCTTTATAATATTACGACAGATTTCCATGATATCACTTATTACTGCACTTCCTGTGGGCATCATCCCTGCCCCTTTTCCATAAAACATGGTCTTGCCTACTGCATCCCCATTGATAAATATAGCGTTGTACACTCCGTTGACCATAGAAAGAAGGTGGTTATTAGGCAGAAGGGTAGGATGAACCCTGGCCTGAATCTGTTTGTTCTCTTCTTTGGCTATTGCCAGTAGTTTTATTGTATAGCCCAGCTCTCTTGCAAATTCTATGTCAAGAGGGGTAATCCTGGAAATCCCTTCAACATAGATATCGCTTAGCTTCACGTTAATCCCATAAGCCAGGGATAAAAGTATGGCTAACTTATGTGCTGTATCCAGACCTTCAATATCCAGGGTGGGGTCTGATTCGGCATAACCCTTGTTTTGGGCATCCTTCAATACATCTGTAAATTCTTTGCCTTTACTGGTCATTTCTGAAAGGATATAGTTGGATGTGCCGTTCAAAATCCCAAAAATAACCCTAATGTTGTTGGCAGCCAACCCCTCTTTGACAGAGCGGATGATAGGGATGCCACCACCCACACTTGCCTCAAAGCCGATGTCCACCTTTTCTTTGTAAGCCTCTCTGAATATCTCCGCACCATGAACTGCCAGCAGGGCCTTGTTTGCAGTGACTATATGCTTTTTCTTCTTGATGGCCTTTAAAATGATTTCCCTGGCTGTACCATATCCGCCAATAAGCTCAATTAGGATGGATATTTCCGGGTCGTCGATCAGTTCCTGAACATTGGTGGTTAAAAGCTCTCTATCGACCTTTACCCCTCGGTCTGTTGTAATGTCAGTATCTGCGATCCTCTTCAGAATAATGGAAGCTCCGAGGCGGTCTTCAATAACCTCCTTATTTTGCTGAAGGATTTTTACTACACCGGTACCTACAGTCCCAAACCCTACCAATCCAATTCCTATTTTCTTCACAGTGCCCCTCGTTTTGCATAATATCATTTGCGTACTAATCTACTAAATATTTCGATCTGATGCAAGGAATTTAATTACCAAACCTGGCATTTCACTTGCTATAAAAACCGGACATTTTGAAATACTATTGACACAGTTATTTGTTTATTTATTGACACACAAGAAGTTTTTCCCTATACTTGCCTGTCAGAAAGCAAGTTCTATCAAATGATAGAACTATTGGGAGGCAGATAGTATGGCATCTGTTATTAAGTACTATGAGGGAATCGACTCGGTTGCCGTAATCGGTAACTATTTACCCCGCCTATGCGGTATTGCAACATTCACTACTGATCTTGTCGAAGCATTATCAACAGAAGCGCCCGGTATAAACTGCTGGGCGGTTGCCATGAATGACACAGCCGAGGGATATGCATATCCTGAAAAAGTGCGATTTGAGATTAACCAGAACAGACTTAACGATTATAGTGTCGCATCGGAGTATCTCAATATCAGCCAGGTGGATATTGTCTGCGTGCAGCATGAATACGGTATTTTCGGCGGCCCGGTCGGCAGTCATCTCCTGAAACTTCTTGGAGATCTTCGCATGCCGGTCGTAACAACCCTGCATACGGTTCTGAGAGATCCGGCCCAGGAATATCGTGAAGTCATGCGCAGGCTGTCTGATCTGTCCGATAAACTCATCGTGATGAGCCACAAGGCTGTTGATTTCCTCAAAGATATCTACGACGTGCCGGAAGAGAAAATTGCCTTTATCCATCACGGCATTCCGGATACGCCTTTTATGGATCCCAACTTCTACAAAGATCAGTTCGGCGTGGAAGGCAAAAAGGTGCTTCTCACATTCGGCCTGATTTCCCCCAATAAGGGCATTGAAAACGTCCTGCAGGCGCTTCCGTCAGTCATCCAAAAACACCCTGATCTTACCTATATTATCCTGGGAGCAACACATCCGCATATCTTGAAGGCGCAAGGGGATGAATACCGCATCAGCCTGCATCAGCTCGTGCACAAACTAGGTATCAGCGAGCATGTCATTTTTCAAAACCGTTTTGTTGAGATGAAAGAATTATGTGAGTTTCTCGGCACCACCGATATATATATAACTCCATATCTTGAAGAAGCCCAGATTACTTCCGGGACCCTCGCCTATGCCATGGGGACCGGCAAAGCCGTCATTTCAACCCCGTACTGGTATGCGACCGAGATGCTAGCCGAAGGACGGGGAAGAATTGTTCCATTCAAAAACCCTGATGCCATAGCGGAACAAATCATCGACCTTCTGGACAACGATACTAACCGGCATACGATGCGCAAAAAAGCCTATACATTCTGTCGCGAGGCGATCTGGAAGGAGGTGGCCCGAAGATATCTCGAGGTTTTCAGCGAGGTTCAGCTCAACCGTTCCCGGCACCCCCGCCCCCGGCACTCATATATTGAAAACATCAAATCTATCACGAATTTCGAGCTCCCGGACATGAAGCTTGATCACCTGAAAACCCTTACCGATGATACCGGTATTTTGCAACATGCCATCTATACCATCCCCGATCGCGCCCATGGCTACTGCACCGATGATAATGCCAGAGCGCTGATGCTTGCAGCCATGGGCCGGAAATATCTGCTTACAGACAGCAAGTACTTCGATTCCCTCAGCAACCAGTATCTCAGCTTTCTACTGGATGCCTTCAATGTCGAAAAGGGGCGGTTTCGTAATTTTATGACCTATGCACGGCAATGGCCCGAGGAGGTGGGATCCGAGGATGCTCACGGCAGGGCGCTCTGGGGCCTTGGCAAGGCTGTGGCTTTTCTTGACAATCGCGGACAGATGGCAATGAGCATGACGCTCTTCAACCAGGCGATGAAAGCTGTCGAGCATTTTAATTCGCCCCGAGCCATCGCTTTTGCCCTGGTGGGCATTCATGCCTACTTGCATAAATTTTCAGGCGACAGTGAAGTGCGCAGGGTCCGAGAAGTCATTGCCGACAGGCTTTTCAATCAGTTCAGGAACAATGCAACAAACAGCTGGCCCTGGCTTGAAAACACTTTAAACTATGCCAACGGCAAGCTGCCCCATGCCTTACTCGTGTCCGGCCAAACGATGCAGCGCAGCGATATGATCGATATGGGGCTCATGTCCCTCAAGTGGCTGCTCACCATCCAGACCGAAAAGGGCCACTTTATGCCGATCGGGAATAACGGATGGTATAAAAAAGGCGGCCCCAAAGCCCGTTTCGACCAGCAGCCTGAAGAAGCTAATGCCATGATCGACGCCTGTGTCGAAGCCTTTAACATCACCCGGGACAAAACATGGATCGAAAATGCGGTTATGTGCTTTAACTGGTTTCTCGGACACAACGACCTGAACATGTCGCTCTATGATCCTATGACGGGCGGCTGCCGCGACGGGCTGATGGCTGATGGCATAAACCAGAATGAAGGCGCCGAGTCGACGCTTGCATGGCTTCTTTCTCTAATGACATTGCAAAACCTTTATGCCGATGAGATTTTAAAACAATCATCGTCTCCCAATCAACCGGTTAGCGTAAAGGGTTAGCTATGCGCATTGCGATGCTGTCGCCGATTGCCTGGCGCACTCCGCCGCGGCACTACGGTCCGTGGGAAAGCGTGGTTTCCCTTTTGACAGAGGGGCTGGTCTCGCGTGGCCATGATGTTACCCTTTTTGCGACCGCCGATTCGCAAACAAGCGGCAAGATGCATGCCGTTTGCGAGCGGGGCTATGAAGAAGACCGCTCCATTATGCCAAAAGTATGGGAGTGCCTGCACATTTCGGAACTCTTCGAGCATGCTGAAGATTTCGATATTATCCATAACAATTTTGACTTTCTACCTCTGACATACACCGGCCTTATCACCACCCCGGTTGTTACTACTATTCACGGCTTTTCATCGCCCGGGATTTTGCCGGTTTACAAAAAATACAACGGCAAGGTGTTCTATGTTTCCATCAGCGATGCCGACCGGTCGCCGGATCTGGACTATATCAAAACCATCCATCACGGCATAGATATAAAGCAGTTTGATTTTCAGCCTGAGCCGGAAGACTATCTGCTCTTTTTCGGGCGCATCCACCATGACAAGGGCGCACGGGAGGCCCTCGAAATTGCCAGGGCCTGCAATAAAAAGCTGATATTGGCAGGAATCATTCAGGATGAAGATTACTATCGCCGGCACATCGAGCCGCACCTGGACAATGACAATGCGGTCTATGTCGGCAGCGCCGACCCGGCCCAGCGTAACCAACTGCTTGGCAAGGCATGCGCGCTTCTGCACCCCATAAATTTCAATGAGCCTTTCGGCCTGTCCGTTATCGAGGCCATGGCCTGCGGCACCCCCGTGATCGCTTTTGACAAGGGAAGCATGCCCGAACTTATCGAAAACGGCAAAAACGGTTTTCTCGTAAAAACAGTGGATGAGGCAATAGGGGCCGTTTCACATATAAAAGATATTGACCGGGCATGCTGCCGCCGCCATGTTGAACAGCATTTCACAATCAACCGCATGGTTGAAGAATATATTCAGGTCTATGAAACGGTTCTCGAAAAAACGAAACGCGAAGAGCGCCGCCCCTGGGGCTATTATAAAATCCTGGCGGATGAGGATACTTACAAAAGCAAGGAAATAGTCGTTTTTCCGGACAGGCGCCTGAGCCTGCAGCGGCACCGGCGCCGGTCCGAACACTGGTA
>Ga0210031_1001026_pt1 | contig 16726 bp, 17 predicted proteins | sample CryGeyCG2014_080_FD_185455 | JGI IMG/M metagenome (GOLD analysis project Ga0210031, IMG submission 185455) | Groundwater microbial communities from aquifer - Crystal Geyser CG03_land_8/20/14_0.80 (SPAdes) (version 2) | ecosystem: Environmental > Aquatic > Deep subsurface > Groundwater | place... | reverse complement strand
GGCAACGGGCGTGCGGATTCCGATGCGACGCAGATCACGCCGCTGCGCAAGTTGAGCGAAGGTGTGTATCTGCAAGAGCTTTCCAATGGCCCGACGCTTGCATTTAAGGACATGGCGATGCAGTTGCTCGGTAATCTGTTCGAGTATGTGCTGGCAAAAGACCATGCCGAGTTGAACATCCTCGGTGCGACTTCGGGCGACACCGGTTCTGCGGCGGAATACGCGATGCGCGGCAAGCGCGGTATCCGTGTGTTCATGTTGTCGCCGAACGGCAAGATGTCGTCATTCCAACGTGCGCAGATGTATTCACTGCAAGATCAGAACATCTTCAACATCGCCGTCAACGGCATGTTCGACGATGCGCAGGACATGGTGAAGGCAGTGTCGAATGACCACGCTTACAAAGCCGCGCACAAGATCGGTACGGTCAACTCCATCAATTGGGGGCGCGTGTCGGCGCAGATCGTGTATTACTTTAAGGGCTACTTCGCGGCGACGAAATCGAACGACGAACAGGTGGCGTTCTCCGTTCCCTCCGGCAACTTTGGCAACATCTGCGCCGGACACATCGCACGCATGATGGGTTTGCCTATCGGGCAATTGATTTTGGCGACAAACGAGAACGACGTGCTGGACGAATTCTTCCGCACCGGTGTGTACCGTCCGCGCGGAACCGACCATACCTACGAGACCAGCAGCCCGTCGATGGACATCAGCAAGGCGTCCAACTTCGAGCGCTTTGTGTTCGACTTGGTCGGACGCGACGGTGCCAAGGTGCGCGAGTTCTGGAGCAAGGTGGATGCGGGCGGGTCGTTTGATATCAAACACACTGCCTATTGGAATGAACTGCCGAAGTTTCATTTTTCGTCCGGGAAAAGCTCGCATCATGATCGACTCAAGACGATCCGCGAGGTGTGGGAAGAGTATGGCGTGATGGTGGACACGCATACCGCGGATGGTCTGAAAGTGGGACTGGAACAGCGCCGCCCCAGTCTGCCACTCATCTGTCTGGAGACTGCATTGCCCGCCAAATTCGCCGAGACCATCCGGGAGGCATTGGGGCGCGAACCGGAACGCCCGGCGGCACTGGAAGGGATCGAGGACTTGCCGCAGTGCTGTGAGGTGATGGACGCGGATGTGGCCAAGTTGAAGGCGTTCATCAGCGCCAAGATTGGCATGTAAGTCACAGGTCGCGGTGGTTTTGTAGGTCGGGATTCATCCCGACGCGGACGGTGAATTGCGCGAAGCGGTCAGATTCGAATCCGACCCGCAAACAACCTTCTGAATGAAACCAAATCGGCTCGGTATAAATTGAACAATCTTCTCCTGCTCATTCTCTGCTTCATTGCCGGTGTGTTACTGCGCCGCTTCAAGCGCATGCCGGAAAATGCCCCGGCGACGCTCAACAGTTTCATCATCCATGTCTCGCTGCCCGCGCTGACCCTGCTTTACGTCCATGAACTGAAAATATCCGGTGATGTCGTGCTGATTGCGGCGATGGCATGGCTGGTATTTTGCCTGGCCGCGGGATTCTTCTGGCTGCTAGGGCGCCGGCTGCGACTTTCGCGCGCGACCACCGGCGCGCTGATGCTGACCGGCGGGTTGGGCAATACTTCGTTCTTCGGCCTGCCGATGGTCGAGGCGTTTTACGGCAAGGACGGCCTGTCAACCGCCATCATCGCGGACCAGCTCGGATCGTTCCTGGTACTCTCGGTGGTGGGCATCACGGTCGCGGGAATCTATTCCTCCGGTGCCGGTGTGTTACTGCGCCGCTTCAAGCGCATTGCACTTTTCCCGCCCTTTATTTCCCTGCTCATTGCATTGCTGCTGATCCCGCTTGAATACGCCGACTGGTTTTTTACGTTGCTCAAGCGTCTGGGCGACACGCTGGCGCCGCTGGCTTTGTTGTCGGTGGGGATGCAGTTGCGTCTGGGACATCTGGCCGAACACCGGCGCAATCTGGCACTGGGACTGGGTTTCAAACTGATTCTCGCGCCGCTGGCGATCTGGCTGCTGTATGTCCAAATACTCGGCGCGCAGGGACTGGCGATTCAGGTCACCCTGTTCGAGGCGGCGATGCCGCCGATGATCACTGCCGCCATTGTGGCGAGCGAGCACGACCTCGATCCGCCGCTGGCGAACCTGATGGTGGCGGTTGGGCTCCTGCTTTCCTTCTTTACTTTGAGTGCATGGTGGTACGTGTTTTAGGGTTTGTCGGGTTAAAACCCGGTCCGCAACACTGATTCAAAGCTATTCACCGAGTTTTTTTTTCGCCAGTTGCTGTTGCACTTGAGCGACATAGCGTTGCAATTTCATCACGGTGTCGCCATTCGGCTGGATGAATTCGCATCCGGCGCGGCGTTTGACTTCGCCGTTCCGGCCGGTTACTTCGAACAGGCTTTTTACTTCAATCACCGGATGGATGTTGCCGATGCCGGGCAGCTCGATTTCGCAGTCGGTGTAACGCTTGCCGACTTCCAGTTGGACATCGTTCTCCACGCAGACCAGCGCCACACCGCCGATGCTGATATCCATGACGGTCAACAGATGGCGGGTGCGCGCCGGTTGCGGGTGGGCGTGGATGTAGCACTTGAGCGCATCCGGTTCGCGGTTGAGCAGGCGATAATAATTCCGCCGCTGCAGGCGCAGCAATCTGCGCGGCAGGGGCAGAAAAAACGCGGACCTGTTTTGAAACAGTCCCTGCGTAACCTCGGCGGAAACCCATTGCACTTTTGCCTGGTTGTGGGTGCTGATAAAAACGATGCGGTTGCTGCGTTCGATGTGGCGGTTGTCAATCGGGCTGGCGGCAGCATCCACCCACACGCCGCTTTCATCGGCCGCCAGCAACAGGGTCAGCACCATGCTGTTGTCGTCGTTGTAATACAGCGCGACGCGGCTGCGCCGGTCAACGACATCGCGCAATACGGCGAGTATTTCTTTCTCGTCGCGCAGGATGAAATCGTTTTCCTCATCCGCGGTGACGACTTCGATCTTTAGCGGTATTTCCTTGTGGTGCATGACAAAACCCGGATTGACGCAAGTGGGCGGATGGTAGCGCCTAGAGCGCCGAAGCAGAAGGGCGAATAGCGGGGATTTCTCCCCGTTCCAAGCGGTATAGCCAGGCCAGCAGCTCTGCCACCGCCAGATACAGCGCGGGCGGAATGTGCTGATCCAGTTCAACCTGCATCAGCAAGGCAACCAGTTCTTCCGATTCGTGCACATAGATGCCGTGCTGGTGCGCGCGCTCGATGATTGCCTGCGCGATCAGTCCGCGCCCGCTGGCTACCACGCGGGGTGCACTCTCGCCGTTGCGATAGGCGAGGGCGACCGCCATCTGGCGCTTGACCAATTCGTTCATTCGGCGGACTCCGCGGCCTGCCGGATTTGGGTTTGCAGCACCGGCACCCCGCGTGCGTTCAAAGCCGACACCAGTTGCGCACTGGCCTCCAGCAATGTTTGCGTCGCCGCCGCGTTGCCGACCTCGATCTCAAAGGCGACGGCTGTGCCGTTGAAGCGCAAGCTGGCGCTGATGCCGCCCAAAGTAGGCAAGTCCAGTTGCAATTTGGTGAACCAGTTTTTTTCATCCTGGGTGGCTGGCGGCTGTCCGGATTCTTCGCCCACCTCCCAGCGCATCTCCTGTCCCGGCCACACCTGGCCTTGCCATACCACCTGTTTATTTTCCAGCGCATGCAGTTGTTGTTGCACGATGGTCTGCAGCGGCTCGGGTAGGTTGGCGGCGCGCGGGTTGGCGGAGTCGGCGGCGGCCGGGTGCGGCAACTGATTTTGCGGCTCCTGCAACAATTGCGGCGTGGTGCGCTGGCCGGCGATCCATTGCGCCTGGTGCGACTCGTAAAACAGACCGCTGTGGCTCAGTGCATTATGCAATTTCCCGGCCAATTCCCCGGTATTGAGGATTTCTTTCGTGTTGATCCACAAGGGCGCGCGCTGTGCCGCAGGCACATAGTCCTGACGCATCGGTTGCTGTGCCAGAGATGACAACAGACGCGCGGTGGAACCAAGTTGTTCCGAGGTTGAAAGCGGATTGCTGGAGGCGGCGAGGGAGAAGGCCAGGCGCGGTTGCAACGCAACGACGCGCAACGAAATCAAATCACCGCCACGCACAAATTCGGGCAACTGCATCTGTATCGTGCGCTCCGCGATGCGCACTTGAAATACGCCGGGAGCGACTTTGGCTTGCACCGTTGCCTGCACTTGCTGGCCGATCTCCAGCTTGAGCGCGGCGGCAGGATTTTTCTGGTCCGGGGTAACCGCGATCAGTGGTTTATCAGGCTGGGTGAAGCGGTTAAGCGTGGCGGTGAGCAGGTCGGCTGGCAGCATGGCTCATCGCGTAAACGTCAGCCTTGCGTGAGATAAGCGTTGTGCAGACGCTGTTCACTGCGCGCGCTTTGCATGATCTGTTGCAATTGGCGCATCCACGGCTCGGTTTGCTCGCGGATCGCCTTGTCGTCGGCCAGCATCTTGCGGATCAGCGCCGCTTTTTCCCGGCGCGCCGACTCGTCGGCGGGCACGCCGTCGCGCGGTTTGAGTTGCGCGACCCGGCGCGCGCATTCCTTTTCCAGCGCGATCAGTTCATCCCACTCGCCCGATGCGGCGGCGGCCCGCATTTGGCCGGTGATGGCGGACAGTGATTGATAGGCTTTGATTACGTCGTTCATGTTCATGCTCTTCCGTACACCAGCGCGGCGGGTTTGTTGAGGACGAGGGCGGGCGCGGCTTCGGCGCGCGGCACATGGCTGTGCGGGCGGATTTCATCCCACGCGGTTTTCAAATCGTTGAGCAGTTGCGCCACTTCGTCCAGGATGCGCGTGTCGTTGTGCAGATTCGCCTGCAGCAGACGGTTTTCCATGTAGTCGTACAGGTCGGCCAGGTTTTGCGCCAAATCGCCGCCCACTTTGCGGTCCAGGCTGGTCTTCAGGCCTTCTTCAATGATCAGAATTGCCTTGGAGATGGCTGCGCCCTTGCCCGCGATATCCTTGCGCAGGATTGCATTCCTGGCGTTGGCGATGGCCAGTAATGCGCCCTGGTACAACATGGCGATCAGCTTGTGCGGATCGGCCGCGGCGACGCCGGATTCCACTCCCACTTTGGCATAAGTATTGATGGCAGTACGCGCGTTCATGATATTTCTCCTAGTTCAAGTTGCTGATATTGGCCAATTGCTGCGACAGGAAAGTGCTGGTTTGATTCATGCTGCTCAACAGGCTGTCGAGCGCGGTAAATTGGGTTCGGTAACGCTGCTCAATGCCGATCAAACGGTTTTCCAGCGCGGCCCGCTGTGTGCCGAGCTGCTTGATGCTTTGCCCCAGCCCATCGCTGCGGCTGCTGAGGGGGCCCTCACTGGCGAGTGTTTTGCTCGCCCAGACACCGAGGATGGTGGCGTAGCCGCCGCTTGAGGTGAACAGGTTCGCCACATCCGTCAGATTACCGGCAAGAGAAGTGTTTAATTTGCCCTGATCAAGCGCCAGTGTGCCGTCTTTTTGAAAGCTGACGCCGAGATCCGACAGGGTGCTGAGTGAGCCTGCTCCGGTGACCGGATGGGACAACAGGCCGCGCAACTGTGATTGCAAAGTACGCACCGTGGAATCACCCTGCAAGATTGCGCCGCGCCGGCTGACGGCATCGAAGGCGGAAAGATTTTGCAGTGTGGCCGACAAATCGTTGTACGCCTTGACGAAGGTGTTCACCGATGCGCTGATGCCCGTTGTGTCTTTGCTCACGCTCAAATTAACGGGTGCAGTGGTGATTTTAGCCAGGTTCAGGGTCACCCCCTGAATCGCATCGCTCATCGTGTTGGTCGGTTTGCTTACCGCCACGCCGTCGATCTTCAGCGCCGCATTTTGCGCGGCCACCGTCTGCGACAGGTTTTGCACCCCTGCCGGATCGTGCGCGAGCAGGGTGTCGATCGCGGCATCGCCGCCGTCGGTGCTGATCTTGAGGCTGTTGCCCGCCCCCTTCTCATTTATTGATAGAGCCAGCCGGTAAGGGTTGGCGCCACCGTCGTTGATTAGCGAGGCACTGATGCCGATATTGGCGGCGTTGATCGCATCGCGGATACCCTCCAAAGTGTTGTTGCCGGCGTTGAGGGTGAGAGTTTTGACACCATTGCCGTTGCCGGCGAAAGCGGCGCCGCTGTATTGCCCGGTAACCGCATCGAAAGTGCCGCCGCTGATACTGCCAAAGTCAAAAGTGAGCACCGTCGCAGCACCGGTGCCGATGGCCGCAGTGCTGCTGGTTTGCCCGGTGGCAACCAGCTTCTGCGCTTGTGCCAGCGCGCTCACTTCAATGGAATAAGTGCCGGCCACCGCTGAGCTGGTGGCTGCGGCTGAAACGGTCGTGCTGTCGGAGGAGAACGCATTGAGGCGCTGGAAACTCGCGCTGCTCAACCCCTGCAACGCGGTCTGGAATCCGGAGACTGCCCCCTTGACGCTGCCGAAAGCGGAAAGCTTGGCCTGGAAGGCTGCTTCCTTCTGATCGAGCCGGTTGATCGGCTGCCGCTCGACCGTCATCAACTGGCTGACGATGCTGTTGATGTCAAGATTGGTCGAGCCGGTTACCGAGTTGGTTGCCATGATGGTTGTCCGCGTTCAGTGCCTAAGCCTGCTGTTTGACCAGCAGACCTTGCGCACTTTGCGCCTGCCCCTTGTTTAATGTCGCCTGTTGCAATTGTTCCTGCATCTGACCGATGGCTCTCGAGATCGCCAGCATCTCGTCCGAGGGAAACTGGCGAATCACATCGCCGGTTTCCGAATCGACCAGTTTGACCACGGGTTTTCGGCTTTCCTCGTCCACACTGAATTCCAGGTTCTTGTTCGACTGCTGCAAAGCCTTGTTGATGTTCTCGACCGCGCTTTGCAACTGCGCCGCCGTCGGTTCAGCCTTGGCTGCGGGTTTCGGTTCAGTCGCCGCCTGGGCAGCGGGCGCTTCGGAGCGAGTAGCGACATTTGAGTTTTGCGCAAGCACGACAACAGGCGCGCCATCGCTGGCGAGCCTCGCAGGCGGTGAAGCCTGGGCCAAGCTGCTTACATTCTGGATGAGCATTTTGCCTCTCCTTTATCTCAAAACCCCGGCCGGATTGCGCCGACCGGGGATCACGCCACTTAACGCAACAGGGTCAGCACGGTGTTCGGCAACTGGTTCGCCTGTGCCAGCATCGCCGTACCCGCTTGTTGCAGGATCTGGTTACGGGTCAGTTGGGCGGTTTCCGCCGCAAAGTCGGTGTCCTGAATCCGGCTGCGCGAAGCGGTCAGATTTTCCACCGTCGTAGTCAGGCTGTTGACCACCGAACTGAAACGGTTCTGGATCGCGCCGAGGTCTGCTCGCGCGCCGTTGACTGAAGTCAGAGCCGCATCAATCGAAGCCAGATTGCTGGCCAGATCAACTACGCTGGTGATGTCAAGAGCACTCAACACGGTTCCGGTTGCCGCTACCGTGCCAGTGCCACCTGCCATGCCAGCGCCGCCAACAGTGATGCCCGAAACAGCGCTGCCGGCCGGGCGAGCAAAGTCAAAACTAACGGTGCTGGTTTTTGCGGTGGCGCCCGTGACGGTGGATAGGCCAAAGTCGGCGATAGTTGTAGCAACGGCCGTTCCCAGACTGATGGCACTGACATCGATGTTGCGACCATCCGCAGCGGTCAATGTAAGCCCAGTCCCGACATCGGCGGCGACGATGCCAGTGGCACCCGACTGGGCATTAATTGCAGTCAGCGCATTGGTGCGGTTGGTGGCGGCATTGAGCGTCGCATCGACATTGATGGTGACGCCATTCAGCACAAAAGATGCGGTGCCTGCTGTTGTGGTCGTTACCGTTTGTGTGCTGGTCAGCGTGTTGACGGCTGCCGTTGCGGTCAGTCCGCTGACCCCCGCATTATTGACGGCGGCAGCAATCGATTTGGCATCGGTAGCCACGGCCGCGGTGGTTACATTGGTGCCGCCGGTGACAGTCAGGTTGATCGCGGCGGCGGCGCCATTGGTAATCACACCGGAAGAGAGATTGGAGAAGCCTTGAAACCCTCCTAGTACATTCGAGCGTGCATTGGCTACATTACTAACGTTAATCTGATCGTTGACTGTGCCGCCCGCGCCCACTTGAAAAACTTGCGAGGTGAATGAGCCATCCAGAAGTTTCACGCCGTTGAACGAGGTGTTTTGCGCGACTCGGTCGATTTCACTGACCAGTTGTGTCACTTCACCTTGCAGAGCGGCGCGGTCGGATGCGCTGTTGGTGGCGTTGGCGGATTGAATCGTCAGCTCGCGAATTCGCTGCAGGTTGTTGCCCACTTCGCTCAATGCGCCTTCCGCCGTTTGAGCCAGCGAAATGCCGTCGTTCGCATTACGGGCGGCTTGCTGGTTGCCGCGGATCTGGGAAGTCATCCGGTCGGTAATCGCCAGACCCGCCGCATCGTCTTTGGCGCTGTTGATGCGCAAGCCGGAAGACAGACGCTGCAAAGAAGTTTGCAGCGCGCTTTGCGAGCTGTTCAGGTTGCGTTGGGCATTCAGCGACGCGATGTTGGTATTGATGATTGAGGGCATTTTATTCTCCTTGATCTGATTCACTCACACGGCCTAGTGCCGCTTACGCCGGTTAGCTGTTTTGTGCTGCACAGCAACCGCCGTTGAACCAGTTATCGGAGTGTTTCGGGGAAACTTTAGGGAAAATTTTGTCGCAACCATCAGTTGGCGGCAACCACGCGGTTCTTGCCGGTCTGTTTGGCCTGATACATGGCCTTATCGGCACGTCCGAGCAAATCTTCCTGGTCTTCGTTTTCAAGGCGCAGGGCCACCCCGGCGCTGAAGGTGACCAGGACCTTTTCGTTGTTGTGCAGGAAAAACTTTTTGGTCAGGTCGCGTTGCAGGCGCTGGATGGTCTCCACCGCCGCATTCAGATCGGTGTCGGGCAAAATGACCACGAATTCCTCGCCGCCGTAGCGCCCGACCGCATCGGTCGGGCGCAATGTCTCTTTGATAACCTGGGTCAGGTGGGTGAGCGCGCGGTCGCCGACCTGGTGGCCGAGAGTGTCATTCAGCTTCTTGAAGTTGTCGATATCGAGCAGGGCGAGGCTGAGCGGCGTCCGGTTGCGATTCGAACGTTTAAGCTCGACATCCACCGCTTCATCCAAGCCGCGCCGATTAAGCGCCCCGGTGAGTTGGTCTTCGCGGACCAGTTCGCTCACCTGCATCAGTTCCTGTTCCAACTCCTTGATCCGGTTTTCCGCTTCGTCTGCCTGTTTCTTGGTGGTCAGCAATTCCTCGTGCGAGCGCAGGGCGCTGGCCTGGATGATGCGGGTGTCCTGCATGATGTCATCGAGCAGATGGCTGAGATCGGTCAGGTTGTTGGTCTTGCTGATCTTCTGGCTGTAGCCTTCGATCTTCTGGTGATAGTCGCCGGTGCTTTCGGTGAGGTTGCCGAGACGGTCGATGAAGGTGGTCATCAGGCTCTTCAGCGTGGTCTTGGCATCGTTCAGGCTCTGTTTCAGGGTGCTTTGCTTGATGATGGCGTCGCGCAGACTGCGTTCCGCGTCGGCGATGGAGCGTTTGTCCAGCGGCTGGGCGATGATCTCCTGCAACGCGCTGATCTGGCCGTGCACCCATTCGTCGTCGGACACCAATTCGCTCACGTTTTCCACCAGCAGGCGCAACAGGCGCATCAATCCCTCCTGGATCTTCACCTTGTCGCCGCCGCGCAGTTCGAGCTTGAGCCAGAACTGGCGCAGCGGTTTGGCCAGTTCGTTGATCCGCGCCGGGTCATTGGTGGCACGCACTTGTGCGGCCAGCTGCCTGATCTCCTCGGCCAGCTCGGGATGGGTGGTCAGGGTGTTTTCCAGCGATTGCGCCAGCAACTCGCGCAATTGTTGCAGGATGGCGGTGCTGTCGGTGGCGGGGGCGGGGGTGCTTTCACCGGCGGGCTTGGTGGAGGCGGGTGAAACGCTGTTTGGTAATGTGGTGACCAGCGGCCCTCTGTCGGAGCTCGCATTGCCCCAGGATTGCTGTAATGCGGCGAGTTTCTCAAACAGAACGTCGGGTTTGGTGCCAAACCGGTTGAGCACGACTTCCAGCCCGTCTTTTTTGCGCGTCAGGGTGATGCCCTTGTGCGGGGTTTCCAGTTGATGCAATACATCGCGGATCAACCCCGCCCAGTTCAGCGCTGAGTCTTTGCTGTCTTTTGGAGTACTCATGGTTTTCGTTTTCCTGCGTTCGATGTTCCGGGTGAATTATCAATCAAACCAGTTTCAGCAAAGCTGAAAACAGACACCAACTTACGGTGCAAATCAATCAATCGATCAGGTGGTTGCTGATCGCGTAATGGATCGCCTCGGCATTGGTTTTCAGTTTCATCTTTTCCAGCAGGCGCAGGCGATAGACGCTGACCGTCTTCGGGCTGAGCGACATGATCTCGGCCATTTCGCTGAGTTTCTTGCCCTGTCCCAGCAGGCACAGGGTCTGGTATTCGCGGTTGGAGAGGGTCTGGTGCGTCAGTTCCTGATAGCCCCGTGTCAGACCTTCGGCTAATTGCTGTGCCAGTTCGCTACTGATGTATTTCTTGCCTTGGGCGACCTGGCGGATGGCGGTGACCAGCTGCGCCGGGGCACTCTGTTTGTTGAGATAACCGGCGGCACCGGTCTTCATGGAACGCAGGGCGTATTGCTCTTCCGGGTGCATGCTCAAAATCAGCACGGGCAGGGCGGGGTGAGTGCTCTTGATCTGCTTCAGCACATCGATGCCATGTTTGTCCGGCATGCTGATGTCGAGCAGCACGACGTCATAATCATTATCGCGGATCATGGCGACCGCCTCCATCCCGTTGTCAGCTTCGCCTGTAACGCGCAGGTCGTCGGTGTCGTCCAACAGTTGTTTCAAGCCGCGGCGGATCAGTTCGTGGTCATCGGCTATCAGTACTTTGATCATGCTCTGGTTCCGGTTTAATCAAACAGGGCGCGTTGCTGGTCGGGCGGGGCTGCATCGCCATTCTGGCAGGGTAATTTTACCGCCAGAGTGGTGCCGTGCTCGGGCGCGCTGTGCAGTTTGGCTTCGCCGCCGAAGTGGGCGACGCGCTCAAAGATGCCGCGCAGTCCGAACGAGCGCGGTTTGGCGCGGTCTGCATCGCGAATGCCGCGGCCGTTGTCGCTCACGCTCAACTCGACCGTGCCGTCATGGCAGGAAAGCGAAATGCCGACTTGGGTGGCCTGCGCATGTTTGGTGATGTTCGCCAGCGCCTCCTGCAGGATGCGGAACAGCGAGATGGCGATGCGCGGCGCCAGCGGCATGGTTTCATCGTTGTGCCGGAAGTCGCAGGCGATGCCGGCGCGCTGGGAAAATTCCGCCACTTCATTGTCGATGGCGGCGACAATGCCGAAGGTGTCGAGCGCGCTGGGGCGCAGACTGCGCGAGATATTGCTCGCGGCCCGGGTGCATTTGTCGATCAGCGATTCGATATCCTTGACTTTGCTTTCCAGTTTTGGCGAGTCTTTCAGGTGACTGCTGAGCCAGGCCACGTCCAGTTTGGTGGCGGTGAGCAGGCTGCCGAGATCATCATGCACTTCGCGCGCAATGGCGATGCGCTCCTGTTCGCGCACGTCCTCGATGTGGGCGGATAATTCGTGCAGTTGCTGTTTCGAGCTGGCCAGTTCAGCCGCATTCAATTTGCTCTGTGTGACATTGAGCATGATGCCTTCCCATACCACGCAGTCTGCCGTGCGGCGCGGGCTGCAGCGCAGGTTGATCCACTTGATCTCGTTGGCGGGTTGGGTGTGCACGCGTCCTTCCCAGTTCCAGAAATTGAGATGTGTGGCAGAGTGCAACATGCTGGCACGGTAGCCTGCGGCATCCTCCGGGTGCAGCATGCGCTCGAACAGCCCGGGTTCTGCCGTCAACTCTTGCGCCTCGACCGCCAGCAGCGGCTGACAGCCTTCGCTAACGTAGGGGAAAGTGACCTTGCCGTCGGCATCCATCCTGATCTGGTAGGCCATGCCCGGCAAGTCGGCGATAAAAGCGTGCATCCGCGCCTGGCTTTCCTGTAAAGCGGACTGGGCATTGCGATAGTTGCGGCGGATGCGCGCCTGATGCAGATTGTGCTCGATCGAGGGCGCCAGACGGTTGAGGCTGCCCTTGAGGATGTAGTCATCAACACCGGCCTGCAGGGTGCGAATAATGGTTTCTTCCTTCAATTCGCGCGCCAGTAACAGGAAAGGTACATCCAGATCGAGGCGGCGCATCAGGCTCAGCGCGGCCAGCCCGCCGAAACAGTCGCCATCATCGCTGCACAGGATGACATCGAAGCTTTGGTTGCCGAGCGCGCGTTGCATCCCCGCTTCATCGCGGACCCGGGTGGGACGCAACACGTAACCTGCCGCATCGAGTTTGACGAGGACGCTTTCCGCATCCTGATCGCTGCATTCGACCAGCAATACGCGCAAATCTTCGTTTGACATGACCTGACTCTGGGTTGGGGACGCAGATTATAGGCGGCTTGCGCGACAAACTGCCAGAGTGCGGTAGAATGCGCCCCGTTATTGAATCGCCTTTCGCCCATGTCCGCCGTCCGCAATATTGCCACGCCAGAACGTCTGATTCGCCCGGAGATTCTGGCGCTGAATGCCTATCACGTCCCACCCGCCAGTGGTCTGATCAAGCTGGACGCGATGGAAAATCCCTATCGCTTGCCACAGGAATTGCGCGACGAGATCGCGCGCGCCGTGGCGGATGCCGAGATCAACCGTTATCCCGACGCGGGCGCACAACAACTTAAAGCCGGCATCCGTCAGGTGGTGGACTTGCCTCCCGGCATGGACATTCTGCTTGGCAACGGTTCGGACGAGATTATCCAGATTCTGGCGCTGGCCGTGGCCCAGCCCGGCGCGGTGCTGTTGAGCGTCGAGCCGTCGTTCGTGATGTACCGCATGATCGCCCTCTTTGCCGGGATGGAATATGTCGGCGTGCCGCTGCGGGAGGATTTCTCGCTCGATCTCGAGGCGATGCTGTCAGCCATCAAGCGTGACCAACCCGCTCTTGTTTTCCTCGCCTATCCGAACAATCCGACCGGTAATCTGTTCGACGCGGCGGCCGTCCGGCAAATCATCGCGGCTGCGCCAGGGTTGGTGGTGCTGGACGAGGCGTATTACGCTTTTGCCTCTGATAGTTTCATCCCGCAATTGGCGCACTACGAGAATCTGCTGGTGATGCGCACTTTTTCCAAGCTGGGCATGGCGGGTTTGCGGGTGGGTTTTTTGGCGGGCTCCGCCGTGTGGTTGAGCCAGTTGGAAAAATTGCGCTTGCCGTATAATACGGGCGTGTTGCCGCAAGTCGTGGCCTCCAAGCTGTTGCAGCATCACGACGTGTTGCTGGCACAGGCCGAACGCATCAAACAGGAACGCGGTAGGTTGTTGAACGACTTGCAGGCGATGTCTGGCGTGCAGGCGTATCCCAGCGAGGCTAATTTCATCCTGTTCCGCGTCGCCGGCGCGACAGCGGTATTTGCAGAATTGAAACGGCGCGGGGTGCTGATCAAGAATCTGGACGGCGGGCATCCGGCATTGCTGGATTGTTTGCGGGTCACGGTCGGCACACCCGAGGAGAACGCGAAATTCATCGCGGCATTGCAGGATAGTTTGGTGTAAATGGAAAGAAATCATGCGTAGCGCAAAAGTCAGTCGCCACACCCTGGAGACGCAAATTACGGTCGAGATCAATCTCGACGGCACGGGCAAGGTTGAGCTGGATACCGGCTTGCCATTCCTGGAGCACATGCTGGATCAGGTGGCGCGGCATGGCCTGCTCGATCTCGCCATCCAGGCCAAAGGTGATTTGCACATCGATGCCCATCACACGGTGGAAGACATCGGCATCACCCTGGGACAGGCATTCGCGCAAGCCATCGGTGACAAGAAAGGCTTGTGCCGCTACGGCCATGCTTATGTGCCGCTGGACGAAGCCTTGTCGCGCGTGGTGTTGGACATCTCCGGTCGGCCCGGGTTGACTTTCAATTGCCGTTTCACGCGCGCCTCGATCGGCGAATTCGATACCGAACTGTTCCATGAATTCTTTCAGGGCTTCGTCAATCATGCCCTGGTCACCCTGCACATCGATAATCTGGCGGGCGAAAATGCGCACCATCAGGCCGAAACCATCTTCAAAGCCTTCGGCCGTGCGCTGCGTATGGCGCTGGAACTCGATCCGCGCATGGCCGGCGTCATGCCATCCACCAAAGGGTCTTTGTAAGTCGTCATGACTGATGTCGCGATCGTCGATTACGGCATGGGCAATCTGCGCTCGGTGTATCAGGCTGTGCGCAAGGTTGCGCCGGATGCCGTGGTGAGTGTCACCGATAACCCTGAAATTGTGGCTGCTGCCGGGCGTGTGGTGTTCCCCGGCCAGGGCGCGATGCGCGACTGCATGCACGAGATGGAAGCGCGCGGTTTGCGCCAGGCCGTGCTGGATGCGGCTCACAACAAACCTTTCCTCGGTATCTGCATCGGCCTGCAGATGTTGTTCGAGCACAGCACCGAGGGCGATGTGCCGGGGCTGGGCCTGCTGCCGGGCGAGGTGGTGCGCTTCGCGCACGATCTGAAGGATGCACAGGGCAACAAACTCAAGGTGCCGCACATGGGCTGGAATCAAGTCCATCACGCTCAACATCCCCTCTGGTCCGGCATCCAACAGGATGCGCGCTTCTATTTCGTCCACAGCTATTACGTGCAGCCGCGCGACGTCGCCCTCGTGCAGGCGACCAGCGACTATCCGCAACCGTTTGTTTGCGCGGTGGCGCGGGATAATTTGTTCGCGGTGCAGTTTCACCCGGAAAAGAGCGCGGCAGCCGGACTAAAATTGCTGCAAAATTTCATCAACTGGAAACCTGCCTGATCGTTTAATCATGGATACCTCTACCTTGCTTATTCCCGCGATTGATTTGAAGGATGGACAATGCGTGCGCCTGCGCCAGGGCGAGATGGAGGGCGCGACCGTGTTCTCCGACGATCCGGCGGCGATGGCCAGGCACTGGCGGGCACAGGGCGCGCGTCGTCTGCATCTGGTTGATCTGAACGGTGCCTTCGCTGGAAAACCAAAGAACGAAGCGGCCGTGCGCGGCATCATCGAGGCGGTCGGCGGCGAGATTCCGGTGCAACTGGGCGGCGGCATCCGCGACCTGGAAACCATCGAGCGCTATCTCGATCTGGGCATCACTTACGTCATCATTGGCACGGCGGCGGTGAAAGTGCCCGGCTTTCTGCATGAAGCGTGCGATGCTTTTCCCGGTCACGTCATGGTCGGTCTCGATGCCAAGGGCGGCAAGGTCGCGGTGAACGGCTGGTCGAAGCTGACCGGGCATGACGTGGCAGACCTGGCGCAACGCTTTGAGGGTTACGGTGTAGAAGCCATTATCTACACCGACATCGGCCGCGACGGCATGATGAGCGGCGTGAACATCGAGGCGACCGTGGAGTTGGCGCGACCCTTGCATGTGCCGGTCATCGCCAGCGGCGGCATCACCAATCTGGATGATGTGCGCAAGCTGTGCGCCGTGCGCGGCGAAGGCATCACCGGTGCCATTACCGGCCGCGCCATCTACGAAGGCATGCTGGACTTCAAGGCCGCACAGGCGCTGGCTGACGAATTGGCGCCCAAACTCTGATGCTCGCAAAAAGGATCATTCCCTGCATGGACGTGACCGCCGGTCGTGTGGTCAAGGGCGTCAGCTTCGTCGAGCTGCGCGATGCGGGCGATCCGGTGGAGATCGCGCGCCGCTACGACGAGCAGGGCGCCGACGAACTCACCTTCCTCGATATCACCGCCAGCTCGGATGACCGCAGCATCATTTTCCACATCATCGAGAAAGTGGCGGAGCAGGTGTTCATTCCGCTGACGGTCGGCGGCGGTGTGCGCGAAGTGCAGGACGTGCGTAATCTGCTCAACGCCGGGGCGGACAAGGTCAGCATCAACACCTCGGCGGTGGTCAACCCGCAACTGGTGGCCGATGCGGCGGGGCGCTACGGTTCGCAGTGCATCGTGGTCGCGATTGATGCCAAGCAGGTCGCGCCGGACAAATGGGAAGTGTTCACCCACGGCGGACGCAAGGCGACCGGGCTGGATGCGGTGGAGTGGGCAAAGAAGATGCAGGCGCTGGGCGCCGGCGAGATATTGTTGACCAGCATGGATCAGGACGGGCAGAAAAAAGGCTTCGACCTCGCGCTCACCCGTGCAGTGACCGATGCGCTGGAAATTCCGGTCATCGCCAGCGGCGGCGTGGGCAACCTGCAACATCTGGCTGATGGTGTAAAGATCGGCGGGGCGGATGCGGTGCTGGCGGCCAGCATCTTCCATTTTGGTGAGTACACCGTGCAGCAGGCCAAACAGTTCATGGCACAGCAAGGCATCGAGGTGCGACTGTGAAAATTAGCGGGAATTGTGGGTCGGGTTTCAACCTGACATGTCGGGATAAATCCCGACCCACATCTGGTTCGGAGTATTTATGAGCGAAACGTGGCTGAATAAAATCAACTGGTCGGACGATGGTCTGGTTCCAGCCATCGCGCAGGATGCGGCGAGCGGGCGTGTGCTGATGGTGGCCTGGATGGACCGCGAGGCACTGTTGCTGACTTGGCAGAAGGGCGAGGCGATATACTGGTCGCGTTCGCGCAAGAAACTGTGGCACAAGGGTGAAGAGTCCGGCCATTTCCAGAAAGTGAAGGAGATTCGTCTGGACTGCGACGGCG
>Ga0210031_1001025_pt1 | contig 16737 bp, 16 predicted proteins | sample CryGeyCG2014_080_FD_185455 | JGI IMG/M metagenome (GOLD analysis project Ga0210031, IMG submission 185455) | Groundwater microbial communities from aquifer - Crystal Geyser CG03_land_8/20/14_0.80 (SPAdes) (version 2) | ecosystem: Environmental > Aquatic > Deep subsurface > Groundwater | place... | reverse complement strand
AAGTTTTTCCACCAGAGACTGGGAGCTTGGCTTTTTGTTTCTTTGGCAATCGCTTTGGCTAATTTTGTGAACATCATTTTTTCATGATGACTTTCTTTTTTCACCCCTTTTAACCAATTTTTGGCTTCTTTATTCCCCTGCCAGGCATATTCTCTTAAAAGAAAGGTTTCATCTAATAAGTCAGCATCTTTAGTAATTTTGGCCTCTAAGGTTTTTCTTTCTTGGTATTCTTTGGAAAGTTTTAGGAGCTCTTCCGAATTAGAAAGATTTTTTAATTGGTCACGCCTTATTTCATCCTCAAAGACTTTGACATATCTTTTATGGACCCAGTTGTGGTCAGAAGACCTGGTTTCTTCTAAATCGTGTAAAAGACACATTTTAACCACTTTATCAACATCGGCTTTTAATTCCTTTGCTAAGAAATAACCAATGAAAATAACTCGAAAAGAGTGAGAGGCAATGGTGTCAGATAAATCAAAAGAAAGCAAGGTTTGTTGGTGAGCCCGAATAACTTTCCTCAAATTCCCAATTTCAAAAACGAAAGAAACTAATTTTTTAATTTGATTTTGTTTCATTACTGTGATCCCTGGTCTAAAACCCAAATTTTAAGGGAAACTCGGGATTTTTAGGTTTTCAAAATAACGCGTCTTGACCGGGTTATTTTTACATTTTAACAAAAATTAGACAAATGAGCCAGTATAAAAAACCGAAGGGGCTTTATGGAGTGTTTTTTACTTTTATTATTACCATTAAGCCCGACATTAAATAATCTCTTTTTTCCGGTTTTAATTTATTTTTTTCTAACAAAGCCGGCAGGCCGCCGTTTTCAATATAACTTTTAAAACGCTCTTTCCCCGCAAAATATTCTACGGTTTTTACAAAAAGAGAATAGAGAGTTTTAGGGAAAGGAGATTTAAAATCAATAAAAACCAAAAAGCCATCCTCCTTTACAACTCTTTTCATTTCAGAAATTATTTTATCTCTTAGATCTTCTTCCACTTCGTGTAAACCAAGAGAAATTAAAGCCAAATCAAATGAATTTTCTTCAAAAGGAAGTTTAGCGGCATCGCCAACTAAAAAAGAAATATTTTTAACCCCTAACCTATCTTTTCTCTTTTCCACAATTTTTATCATTTCGGGATTAATATCAATTCCAACAGCTTCTATTCCTAATTTTAATTTTGCAAAATAAAATAACTGGTCCCCCGTTCCGCAACAAATATCTAATATCTTGTCTTCCCTTTTCGCCCCGGAAAACTTTACGGTAAAAGCCCTGGCACCTCTCAATAACGGGTCTATAATATTTGAGTAATTAAAAATAAACATTCTTTTTTATTGTACTAAAAAATCGCTTTTTAAGCGACTTCTAGGCGGCTCGGTCTCTCGAACCGCGCTCAAGCTGGCTGCGGGTCGTGGACGATGTTAGAACCATTATCCAGCGACAAAATGAGTATATTTATGTTTCGGATTTGGCTCCCCGAACCTAATCTGCCCCACCCTGCTTTAGTGCTTTTTAGAAAGCGGTAACTGGTCGAGATTGGAGAATATAAAACTTATTCTTTTCTAAAGCCCACTCAATATCTTGTGGGTCTTTATGGTGGTTTTCAATTTTAAGACAGAGTCTGGCCAATTTTTTGATTTGGTTTTCTGAAAGTTTTTGTTTACTTCTTTCAGAACCAGGAACAGTGATAGTCTTATTATCTTTCTCGGCAAAAATAATCATTTTCTTTTGAGGATTTATATTAATATCTAAAATATTAAGACTATCTTTTTCTATTACATAAGTATCAGGAGTAATTTGGCCAGAAACAAGGATTTCTCCCAATCCCCAGGCGGCCTCAATTACCATTTGGTTTTTATCTTTAGTAACAGGATGAACCGTAAAACAAACTCCCGAAACATCGGCTTTTATCATTTTCTGAATAATTACAGCTACTGAAATTTTTTTCCCTTTCAATCCCCTTTTCTGACGATAAAATACAGCTCTTGGATTACCAAGAGAAACCCAGCATTTTTTAATATTTTTCATTAAATTTTTCCTGGTAGTATTCAAATAACTTTCTAGTTGACCAGCCCAAGAATCAATTTTTGAATCTTCAGTCGTGGCTGAACTTCGAACAGCTAAATATTTTGATTTTAAGCTATCAAAAGCAATTAAAATTTCTTTTTCAATTTCCTTTAACATTTTGCCATTCATATCAAAAGCAGAAGTTAAAACAACGAATCCCGGCGGCACCGGAATTTTAATTTTCGTCAGTTCTCCCAAATTCGCTCCTTTCCCGCCTACAAGAGAAACGTCTTTTTTGCTTATTTCCTTGAAATCCTTAATAAATTTCATCTTTCTATTATTCTAATTTTTTGGCGGTTTCATCGTTTTTTATTTGCCAAAAATAATACCCTTCCGTCATTAGAGTAAATTCTAAGATTTTGTAATTAGGAACATTTTTAACTAGTTTTAAAATATCGGTTAATTCTCCTCTTTTTATTAATCTTTTTCCAAAATGTTCAATTTCTTTCAAATTTCTTTTTTTAAACTTGATTTGTTCTTCTATCTTCCCGTTTCTGTTCAGCCAAGTTAAAGGACCCTTCCCCATTAATTCAACCAAAATATAGTTCTTAAGAATTAAAATATTACCCGAAACTTTTCTATCCTTTCTTATAGGTATATATCTTTGAAGTATTACCACGTATCCTTTGGAGATAAATTCTTTTATTGATTGCCTTGCTCTACTCCGAGGACATCTTAAATCACAAGGGCAGAAATAAAGATTATTCTTTTTATCCGTTCTTATTGTTACGAAATTTTTGTTTCTCAAAAAAGCATCTACTTCTTTTTTCTGTTTATTAAAATCAAAAATAAAAATCGTGGCAGGATGAAGTAATTTATATTTCCGAATTTCTTCTATGCTTTCAATTTTTAAAAACTTATGAAGTTTCATAAATAATTCCTTTCCCCCCATCTAAGATTACCGTCATATTATTTTTTAGCTTTTCGGTCGCTTCACCAACGCCGGCAATGTAGGGAATTTTATATTCTCTGGCAACAATCGCAGCATGACAAGTAATGCCGCCATTTTTAGTAATTATTCCTTTAATTTTAGAATTTCTTTTAATCAAATTTACAAAATCAGGAGTCAAAAAAGAAGTCACAATTATTTCTCCATTAATTTTAAGAGTATCGTCAAAAGATTTTACAATCTTAACTTCGCCCTTAACTATACCAGGACTAGCTGGGATTCCTTTAAAAATTATTTTTTGTTCTGGCATACTATCTTTTACTATACCAAAAAACCGCCTTTTGGGCGACTTTTTATTACCACGATTGACTATAAATATTAGAAAACTACCATCAAATTCATTTATACAAAACTCGTAATTTTTTTGGTTAATTCTTCTTTTCCTTCGTTTGTTTTGGCAGAATATCTCAAAACCGGTATATCTCGCGCTTCTTTCTGGATTGACGAAAGCTGTTTTTCCGCGGCGCCTTTAGCTAATTTATCGATTTTGCTTGCAACAATGACAATTTGGTGTTTGTTTGCTTCAAGAATTTTTATCATCTCTCGATCCAGGGCAGTCAAACCGACATTGGCGTCAATAATTAAAAAAACTGCCTTGGGCCTCGCGTTGGAAAACTCCACATACCAAAAAATCCTTTTGATCATCTTATTGCGCTCCAATATCGAACGCTTCGAATATCCGTATCCAGGAAAATCAACTAAATAGAAAGAATCATTGATGCGGAAAAAATTCGCTTCTCGCGTTTTTCCCGGCATCTTGCTCACTTTTACAAGGTCTTTTTTGCCGACCAAAGAGTTAATTATGCTTGATTTCCCCGCATTGGAGCGGCCAAAAAAAGCGATATGCGGCAAATTATCTTCCATGCCGTAATCGTCCCCGATAACACCTTTGACAAATTCTGCTTTTGATATTTTCATATTTATAATTTTTTCCTATCATTCCTTCCTGTTCTAGCAAAGCGAGAAACACTCTCTAGGTATATTAGAGGATTTTAACACAAAATGAGACAAATGAGACAGTATAAAAATAAGTCGGCGGTGTCTCGTTTTCTAACGATATCGCTAAACTATCAGTACAGCCAGCTTTTATATTCTGGCGTGACGTCCTTCATATCCTCATATAACCAAACCATGCGATCCGCAAACCACAGCTTACTTATAACAATCACAATACCGCCGAGAAGTGCTGGCCATATCTCCAACATGAATACGCCCCAAATGAAAGGAATCGTCCCGATTGCTCCAACTGCAGAAAGGATATTGGGAGCATAACGATGATGTACCGGCACTGGTACATTTTTGCGGTTCATCCAAACCCATTCACCAAGAACTATTTTTGACGCCCAATTTTTAGTGCTTTTCGGTTCAGAAAAAATTCGCGGATTCAACCATACCCACAAGAGTACAAACATAATGGGCGCAAGAGCCCACCAATTAAGCCATGCTCTGCTCCAAAATGCCAAACCCAAGAGCGGTATCATGGAGAAACGCGAATAAACGCTCCATGGGTTGGAATGGCGGCGGCGCGCTTTCTCGTCCATTTTAAACAGGCTAGCTATTTTTTGTTCTAAAGTCATACTCCGACAACTACAATTTATTTTCTCATATCGTTAAAATTATTCTACCAAAAAACCGCCCCTTGTACGAGGCGGCGAGAAACCTTAGCTGTCTCTTTTGGTTAAAATTCGAACCTTTTTTCGGGAAAATCCCGACGCCGACTTTTGACTGCCTGCCGCCTGCGGCGGCGGGCAAAAATCGCAGTCCCGCTTCGCGGGACAGACAGGCGGGCAAAAATTCCTTTCCCCTAAAACCCCTTTCCTTTTTGCCAGCCTGTTTTGAGGCGAGCCGGGGAAATTCCGCGCGAAGCGCGGAAAAAATTAAAATGGGATATCTTTTATATTCACCTCGCTGTCTTCCTCGTTTTCTGTTTTTTTATTTTCTACTTCTGTTGTTTTTTCATCTCCAGATTCCAATGCTGGGATAGATTGCATTGATGAACCAATAAGACCCTGCAAATCACCATACATTCCTACTGTATTAGTAATCACACGTTCAATTTGTTTTTCCCTTTGTGCCCATTGCCTTGTATAAACTCGTTTTTCTTTTTCTAAATCCCCTTTCATCGCCGTAAATGCTTCTACGATTGCTTCGACTCTTTGCCGAAATTCCAAACCCGTTAAGTAATTAAAAATTACTTCTATTTTTTCATTTTTTCCTACTGTTGCTAACTTTGTCATAGCAACTTGAGTGAGGTTTATTCTTAATGCTATTGCTAACCCAAAAATCGATTGATAATTTGTTATCCATATATTTTCTCGAAAAGTAAAACCATTGACATCTTTTGGCAAAACATCACTTACCAATACCGCAATATTTGCCTTGGCCTCTCTCTGGTCGTTTTTCAACTTATCAATCCATCCTTCAATCCAATTTTTTGTACGTTTCGATTCCCAAATAATAGTCCCGCAATGATGACCGGAATTGCTGTAAACATGATGCAAAACATCGGCACCTTTTGTTCCCTTCGGAACCGGCTTAATATCATCTAATGAAAATTGCGTCTTCAAAAAATCTTCCAATTCAAGCTCAAAAACCTCGCCTTGTGTCTGCTGCGATCCTTGTTCTGCTTGCCTTTTTAGTTCTTCAATTTTAGTTAAAAGATCGCTGATTTTCTTATCTTTCTCTAAATCCTTAAATCTATGATCTTCTATGGTTTTTTTAATCACTTCTTCTTCAATTTTCTTTCGTTCGTCACTAATCTTACGTTCTATTTCTAATTCAAGATTCTTTTCTCGTTCCTCTACTTCGCGTGTTCTTTTCCTAAGGACAAGTTCTGTTTCTTGCGCTTTCCTAAGTTTCTCTTTTTGTTCCCTGTTTTCTGCCTGTAAATCCTCCATCTCAATCGCGAATGATTCTTTTGCCTTCTTCTGAGCCTCTCCTTCAATTTTTGTTCTCTCCTGCACTATTCTTTTTTGAATTTGTTTCTCGATGTCTTTTTCTCTTTCCGCAACTTTTTTCTCTCGCACCACAAACTCTTGTTGTTGTTTTATAGCCTTTTCTTCAAATTCTTTTTTTACTTGTTCGGTTAATTGATGTCGAAAAGCTTCGGTAACAGGAATAAGCTTGCCGCATTGAGGGCATTTAATTTTATCTAATATAGTTTTATATTTTTGTTTTACCATATTACTTAATTCAAAATAATCTTTTTTGTCTCCGATTTAAAAAAACTATTTCTCTTCCGTGATAAAATTGATTCATTCTTTTTTTGTATTCTAAATATTCGTCTTTTGGATTTATGTTTTGTTTTGGGAAAAAACTTATATTCATTCTCTTATAATAATCTTTACAATATGTGCTATTTGGATTTTCGGGACTCTCCACTAATCTTTTTATAAGTCCTGAAAAATCTTCAGTCAATTTTACCTTATGTTCATTTTTGGTAGAATTGTGTAAATTATTAACGGCGGATCCCAAAATTACATCTACGAGTTGTATAAAATTAGCTGTGTTATTTTTTCTATGGTCTTTATTCAAGAAAGAAACTTCTTTATTAAGGCAAGTTATATTCTCGCAATCTTCGTTGATTCGGTAAAATATATGCCAAGGGAAAAACTCATGATACTCTTGTTCTCCTTCTTCGTGAAATATGTTTTTTATTATAATATTTCTTCCGGGAAAATACTTTTTTATAGAAAAAATTACCGCAGTCCTAAAAAAACGATTGTAAATCCTTTCAAATAATTCTTCGTTCCCGAAACTCTCTGGATTTAACTTGTTTTGATTAACCCCGAGAATGCTAAAATAAACTTTATCACAACTTTTAGGATCTCTTATATAATCATACCATCTTTTCGCAATATGGTACGTGTCCGCACCCAAACTGTGGAAATGAACTATTCTATTATTCTTGGGAAAATATTCGGTTTTTCTATCTACTTCACTAAGATTATTTACTCGAAATCTCTTTTTCAATAAATCAACTAAAAATATTTTTTCTATATTGGTAGGAACAATAAGAATGCCGAAATAGTGCCATTTATCTTTTATGATCGGGCACTCCTTATCTTTAACTTCATCACAATACAAATTTAATTCAATGTCCCCTTGGCTAGCGTTATTAATATGGTTATAATTCTCTCCGAAAAGATTTTCCATCCTTTTAAAAGTTATCCACAATTGACACCTTTGCTGGTTCGGTAAAAGTTCGGTATAATATAATAGTACCATCCGTTTTAAAATAGTGTCAACATGTTAACCCCAAGGCAAAAACAGGTTTTTGAATATATAAAGAAATTTGCAAAGAAAAAAGGGCATTTCCCTATTCAAAAAGAAATCGGGAAACATTTTAGATTAGTGAAATCTACCGTCCATCAACACATAGAAACCCTTAAGGAGAAAGGTTATCTAAATAACCAAGCTCGTGCTATAGAAATTACGGAAAATAAAAAGCCTTCTGATCTAGTGGAAATTCCTCTACTCGGTACTATTGCTGCCGGCGAGCCAATCGAAGCAATAGAAGAAAAAGAAACTATCGAAGTACCTAAATCCCAATTATCGAAATCGGGCGAACACTTTGCCTTAAAGGTTCGGGGGGATAGCATGATTGATGACGGAATTTTTAATGGAGACGTTGTAGTAATAAGAAAACAACCGACGGCCGAGAACGGAGAAACAGTCGTTGCTCTAATGGATGACAACGAGGTTACTCTAAAGAAAATCTACAAAGAAAAGGATAGATTTAGGTTACAACCGGCTAATCCAAGTTTAAAACCGTTCTTTACCAAAGAGTTAATTGTACAGGGCAAAGTAATAAGTGTTATAAGAAACTACGAAAGCAATATATATATAAGCAGCGAGCCACTAGTTTCTACGGAAGAGATAAAAAATATCTATAAAGAACCTTTGACGCTTTTCCGGGGCGAAGATATCTCAAAATTTCCCTCGACTCGATTTCAGGGCAGTAAAACTAAGTTAGTAGATTGGGTCTGGGATAATACTAAAAACTTAGAATTCGAAACAGTGGTAGATTTATTTGGTGGCACGGGGTCAGTGGGCTACATGTTTAAACAAAAAGGTAAAAGAGTTTTTTATAACGATTATCTTAAGTTTAATTACCTTACTGGCGTAGCTTTGATTGAGAATTATAATAAGAAACTTACGAATGATGATTTAGAATTTATATTATCGAAACACAAAAATGATAAATATCCGAATTTTATCCAAACAACTTTTAAAAATATTTATTACACCGATGAGGAAAATCGATGGCTTGATATTGTTTCTACAAATATAGGGAAGATAAAAGATAAATATAAACAAGCATTAGCATATTTTAGCCTTTTTCAATCTTGTATTATTAAACGTCCGTACAATCTCTTTCATCGAAAAAATCTCTACATCCGGAAAGCTGATGTTAAAAGAAGTTTTGGTAATAAAACTACTTGGGATAGACCATTTAAAGAACATTTTCTTAATTTCGCAAAAGAAATCAACCAGGCAATTTTCGACAACGGAAAAAGAAATATGGCTTTTAGTCAAGACGCTTTTGATTTTAACAAACAGGCAGATTTAATTTATATTGATACACCCTATATCTCTAATAAGGGTGTTGGAGTAGATTATATTGATTTTTACCATTTCCTTGAAGGTATTTGTGATTATAAAAATTGGATCAACCATATAGATTACAATAGCAAACATAGAAAATTTAAAAACAAAAAATCTATCTGGACAGATAGAAACCTTATTTATAATGCTTTTGATAAAATCTTCGAAAAATTTCAAAATAATATCCTGGTCGTTTCCTATCGTTCAGATGGCATCCCATCAGTAGAAGAAATAGTAAGTCTACTTAAAAAATATAAAAAGAATATATCTATCAAACAAAAAGCTTATAAATATGCGCTGAATCACCACAAAACTTATGAAGTTTTGTTTATCGCTACTGATTAATCATCTTTCTTTTGTAGTTTCTCCAATATTTTAAAAATTCTTTTTCCGTTTTAAATTCACTTCTACCGCCTTTTAATCTTTTTATATCCTTAATCGAGCCTATGGCAGTCGTTGTCCCTGTACCAGTAGACTTCGAAGCTAATTTCCATTTTTCTTGAACTATTGCTTCTATATTAGAAACCATATGTAGGGTATCTACATTCTCGTCCCAATCATAAATAAAGCCGATTATCCAATGTTGAGAAAATTGGCCGTATGGTAATCTACATCCAGCCATTTTCTTATCTGGACGCCTAAAATAACCCCAATAGCTCCCCAAGGTAAAACCTGTTCTATTGCCATCTCTCCTGCCAGTTTTAACATCTAGGGCTATAATTTCTTTCCCCAAGGGACCACTTAGAAGTGTAAGATCTGGATATTCACGCGTGTTTGTAGATTCTATCATCTTGATTCCTCGTCTTTTTGCCCATTCCGCAACTTTTTCCCTGCCAAGATATTCAAAAAGCGCCTGGATCTGAATATTTTTTGGGATTGGGTGTAGTTTTTTATCGGTATCCAAGATACCAATAAAATTCCACGAAATACCCGATACTATTTTTTCTAATTCTTTTTTAAAATTTTTCCTCATGTTTCTTTTTGTGTTAAAATTATAGATTTTATTACTTTAATAAGATTGAGGTCTATATCTCTTAATTTTTTAATTTTTGTACTATGAGTAATTCCTGGGTAGTGCATATACTCCGCTTTAATAAATTTATTACTAGTTGGATTCCCTTTTAAATTAAGGCCAATATCTAGTCCACCATCATTAACAAATTTACCCTTATAGTAAATAAGTGCAATATTTTTATCTTTTAAATGATAGGTGATATAGATTGGGAAAATACGAAAATTTACCTTCTTATTTAAAGATAAAATTAATTTGTGCAATACTTGAAAGATTTCCCATCTATCACCAAGTTTCTTTTTAAAATCGGCGTCGATTATTTTATTGAGCTCAGGCATAATTTATTTTACAAAAAAAGTTAAACTCTTTTTGTAAATCCTTGCAAATTCTTTTAATTGAACAACGTCCAACCGGCGCTGCCCCGATTCTGCTTTAGAAATATAGGATTGGGTTTTACCCAATAATTTTGCAACTTTCTTTTGGTCAAAACCGGCCCTTTTTCGGGCCTTTTTTAGTTGCTCAATAATATGCTTGTGCTCTTTTGAATAAATTGTTCTACTCATAACTTGACAGTATCTCTTACTTAATGATATATTCCATTAAAGAATATGCCAAATTGGAATATGGATAGGGAGTAATAATTTCCGTTGCCCGCGCACGGGAAGAGCGGGGCAAGCGCAACACCTTAAAAATTTTCCCCGGTTCGTCCCAAAGCGGGCAGGCAAAAAGGAAAGGGGTTTTAGGGGAAAGGAATTTTTGCCCGCCTGTCTGTCCCGCGAAGCGGGACTGCGATTTTTGCCCGCCGCCGCAGGCGGCAGGCAGTCAAAAGTCGGCGTCGGGATTTTCCCGAAAAAAGGTTCGAATTTTAACCAAAAGAGACAGCACTGTGCTATATTTTCCGTTTTCCGCCTCGTTTTGCGCCTCGCCGCTTCGCGGCTCGGCGCTGAAATGGGGCAAATTTCCGAGACATTTTTCGCCCCGCGGGCGAAAAAAATTTAACAATTAAGGTATAAATATATGGCCAAATTCTTTCTCTACGCTAGGAAATCTACCGATGAACCGGACAGACAAATTTTGTCTATCGAGGCTAAAATTACCGAACTCAAAGAGTTCGCGGCAAAAGAACAATTAAACATTGTTCAAACTTTCATTGAGTCGCAAACCGCCAAAGAACCGGGCAGGCCAATTTTCAATGATATGCTTTCTCAAATTGAAAAAGGTAAAGCTGAAGGAATTTTAACTTGGCATCCGGACAGGTTAGCTCGTAATTCAGTTGACGGCGGAAGAATCATCTTTCTTTTAGACACCGGTAAAATCCAATCACTAAAATTCCCCACTTTTTGGTTTGAATCAACGCCCCAAGGAAAGTTTATGCTCAATATCGCTTTTGGCCAAAGTAAATACTACGTTGATAATCTTTCAGAAAACGTAAAAAGAGGTTTGCGACAAAAAGTGAGACGAGGCGAATATCCGGGAGTCGCGCCGACCGGCTATTTGAATAATAGATTGACCAAAAAGATGGTGCCGGATCCCGAAAGATTTAAGTTTATCAAAAAGATTTTCAATCTCTATTCAACTAGCAATTATTCTTTGAAAGAAGTGAGAAATATTATCAGCGAAGCCGGCTTGAGAAGCAGAAACGGAAAAGTGCTTTGCGTTTCAAATATCCAGGCAATTCTGGTAAATCCTTTTTATTACGGCGCTTTCAAATTCAACGGCGAGATTTATGAAGGCAATCACAAGCCAGCCGTTTCAAAGAAACTTTTTGATAAATGCCAAGAAACAATGAAAGGCAAAGCTCATCATACAAACCGAGGCGTAAAATTTTACGCTTTCCGGGGTCTTTTCAAATGCGGCGAGTGCGATTGTTCTATTACCGCCGAAACCCACAAGGGACATAACTATTACAGATGCACCAAAAAGAAAAACAACTGCTCGCAAAAATACATTCGCGAGGAACTTTTGGCCGAGCAGATTTCAAATATAATTCAAAAAGTTTCTTTGCCTTCGGCTTGGACCAAAAAGATGATTGCGGAATTGGACAAGGAAAAAGAGGAAAATGTCCAAGCCGAAATGACTTTCGCTCAAAATCTCCGTTCGCAAATTTTGAAACATGAGGAAAATTTGGATAAACTTTTAGACCTTCAATTATCGGGGACTATTTCCACCGAAGAATACGCCGCCAAAAAACAAAAAATTCTCAACCAAAAAATTGAGATTTCCGAAAAATTGAAAGATTTTGAGCGAAAGGGCAATCGCTGGCTCGAACTTTGTAAAAACTTCATTTTAACGGCTAATCAAGCGCAAATTGCCGCTTTGCAAGGAAATTTTTTCGAAAAGAAAAATTTCCTGAAAAGGATTGGCTCGAACCCGCTTCTGCGGGAGCGGCTGGTTTTTGTAGATTACAAAAACCCTTGGAAATTGCTTGAAAATTCGTTTACTGAAGCGAGGGGCGAAGCCCCGAGCGAGGCGGGAAACGCAAACTTTACAAATTGGCTGCGGGGGTAGGAATCGAACCTACATCGGTTGCTCCAAGGGCAACTGTCCGACCGTTAGACGACCCCGCATTGTGATTAAGTAATTCCGCAAGATTCGATGATGGCTAATTCCAGGGGTAATTGGGGAATTGGAGAATATTTCATTTTGTTTTCAGCCTCCAGGAAAAGGTTTAAAATATTCCGGAGCTCTCCTTCGGTAAAGGCAAATGCTTGTTTTTCTAGTTTCTGAAATTCTTCTTTGGTTAAACCAGTGATAAGAGGATTCTCCGCCTCTTTTGCGGATAAACCGCTAAGACGCAAAATTAAGGCCTGCCTTAAATAATTAATTAGGATTTTAGCAAATTCTTGAAGGTCAGAACCTTTTTCAGTTATCTCGTTCAAAAAATTAATTGCTTCAGAAGCTTTTTTTTGGCAAAGAAAATCGCAAAATTTACTGACCAATTCTATTTCAACTAGACCCAATAAATTTTTGATGTCTTCCGCCTTTAATTCTTGACCTAAGGCTCCGGCAAAAATTAGGGCCTGGTCTAATAAACTTTCGGCATCCCGAATTGAACCACTAGAATTTGAGGCGATTAATTCTAAGGCGGTCCTTTCAATTTTTACTTTTTCTTTTTCAGCGATTATCTCTAACCTTTTAATAATTTCTGGTACAGTTAATTTTCGAAAATCAAATCTCTGGCATCTCGAAATAATTGTTGGAATCATTTTGTGAATTTCGGTAGTGGCTAGAACAAAAATGGCATAGGAAGGAGGCTCTTCTAAAGTTTTTAAAAGGGCGTTGGCTGCCTCTTTAGTTAATTGATGGCTTTCATCTACGATAAATACCTTATATTTTGATTTTGTTGGGACAAATTTTATTCCATCCCTAAGTTCTCTTATTTCGTCAATTCCCCGATGGGAAGCAGCATCGATTTCGAGTAAATCCAGCGACCGACCCTCCATTATTTCAGTGCAGGAAGGGCATTGATTACAGGGTTCGGCTTCCCCAGTTTTTCGATTCTGACAATTAACTGCCTTGGCGAGAAGTCTGGCAATCGTGGTATTGTGTACAATAAAATCATTAGCGACAAAGTTATGAGTTCCCGGCACCACTAAATCATAGACTTGATAATCGCCGGTATATTTAATTTCGGCAATTCTATCCCAATAAATATCTGAATTAGCAATATTCAATATTTCTCGTGAATCAAAAACCTCACCACAAATTTTTAATTTATTTCGAGAAGGTCTAAATCTTACCGTATTAGAAAACTTCTTAGGTTTTTTATAATTTAATATCTTCCCTACCTCAACCCAGCTTTTGTTATTCATTTCTTTTTCATGCTTTACTAAATTCCAGACCTCAATCGGGATAACATCACAATTTGGATTAGTTGGTCGATCAGATATATAAGAAGCAAACTGTTGAAGCTCTTTTGCCTTTTCTCCAATAAACCCTATTTCCTTACTAAATTTCAATAAACTTTCCCGATTAGTTATTTCTAGAACCCAATTAGGATAAAGTTTACCTTTATATTTCACTGGTTTATAACGAATCCTGGCAATAATCCCAAAACGAAGCAATAAATGTTGAATTTGGGAAATGAGTTTTTTTGAAGAAGAATAATAGGAAATCGTTGGAGTGTTTGAATAGTCTACGCCGCCATCTCCGCTATAAATTGTTCGCAAAAATAAACTAAGAAGGGGTTTAGTTAATTGAAAGATTATTGGAGGGACAGTTTTAGTCTTTGATTTTTGACCAACTAATCCCAAACTTTTAGCAAAACCCATTATAGAATTTTGAGATTGCCCAGGTTGATTTATCCAGTAACGGCGAATTATTTGTACAGGTCGATAAGTAGGGGTTCGCGTTCCGTTGCTATCCACTTTAACTACTTTTATATTCTCAAATTTTTTAGCGGCTAACACAAAATCATTAACTAAAACTGAGTCTGAATTAGTAAAACCTACTGTACGATTCCAATCATGCGTTGAGCCTTCACTAATGAGATGGGCTATTAACCGAACCTGGTATTCTGGCATTTCTTCTTTCCCAAAAATAGGAAGAATCCTAGGTATACCTATGTAATCCCCTACTTTCAGTTCAGAAAGCTTTTTCCATCCCTCAATTGTCAAAAATGGATGAGAAAAAGTTACTTCGATTTCTCTACCCAACGCAGTTGCTACTTTATAACAGGGGTTGATGCCATCATCGATGTAATTACTTGGATGAGTGCCCTTTAATTTGTAATCTGGTTGAAGGGTTAAAAGATTTGCCCGTTTCTGTTTATACATCTCCTCAATCGTAAGAATTTCACCAGTGAGAGTATCGGTTATTTTAGTGTCAAATTTTACGCATTTACCGGTTCCTCTGGGACCGGAAAACAAATAGGCATGGGAAACCATCCCTGAAGAAATAGCATTGGTTAATGTTTGAACGATGTGCTCCTGGCCGATAATTTCAGAAAAAGTTTGGGGACGATATTTACGATACAAAACTAATGACATGTTATTTTTTAAATACAATAAATTTATACCCGAGGAAATTCCAGACAGCGGCGACGGCGATACCGGCAATTTTTCCGACATTTGCCCAAATTAGAGAAGAAGCGCCAAACTGAGGACCAAGGGTATTTACGAGTAAAGAAGCAATTCCGGTCTGGATTCCGCCGCTTATTAAGGTAATGATAAAAAACTTTCCGAATTCCGTTCCCATTGCTTCCTTTTCCATTTTCTCAAAAGCCCAGAATTTATCACCGACGTATTTAACAGAAGTGACGATAACAAAAGATGTCGCCACAAAAACCGAATAAGCAAGGCCTTCGGTAATTCCGAAAATCTTTATTAAAACATCCAAGACCCCCAAATCAATCAGAGCAAAAAATATTCCTATTAATAAGAACTTTCCTAACTGGAAAACGAACAAATACTTTTTACCGATTAAATAGCAGAGCCAGATAGCGAAGACGGCTAAAATCGGAAAGAAAACCGGCAAAAGCCAATTCAGAAATCTCATTTCTATCCCGAACCCTTTTAGTAGCCAAGAGAGAAGCAATCCGAGCCCCAATCCGGAAATTACGGCTAAAATAATGTCTATTTTTTTCATGTATACACACTTTATCACGAATTTCCAAAAATATAAAGTGGCGCAGTCATCTGACTGCGCCCCTATTTATTATCTTATACCTGATACCCAACAGAAACATTAGTTCTTCAAGGTCCTTTTTCCTCTCGTTTAAGAATACTGTGTCGGTAGCCATTGTTTTGGCTTTCAATTTAGCTTTCTCAAAAAGCGCAAGGATAAGTGGCCGAAAATTCAACTGTTCCCTGGGAGAATACCATTCAGAGCGAGCTCTCGTTAATGTTTTTACATCAGCTCTTATATATCTACCAACGGGTTATAAAAGACTTGACAGTTAATATAAGTTTTGCTAATCTTAAAATAGATTATGAAAAGCCAAACTAATCCAAAGATAACTTGTTGTGATTGTTGCACCTCTTTAACGGAAGGGGTTAGTTTTACGAATTTCTAATTTCTAATAACTAATTTCTAACATACCAGCCTCTTTTAAAAAGAGGTTTTTTATTTACACTGCACTTCTCCAATTTCAACTAATTTGCTAAACTGAAAAAAGAGTAGTCAAATAAAAATATGTATAAAAATATTTTACAATTAATCGGTAATACACCTTTAGTAAAAATAAATAGATTGAATCCGAATAAAAAAGTAGAGCTTTATGCTAAACTTGAATTTTTTAATCCTGGCAGTTCAGTTAAGGATAGAACTGCTCTTTCTATGATTGAAGGAGCAGAAAAGAGAAGAGAATTAACTAAAAATAAGATTGTTTTGGAAGCAACAAGTGGAAATACTGGAATTGGCTTGGCTTTGGTTTGTGTGGTAAAAAAATATAAATTACTTTTAACCATGCCAGAATCAGTGAGTGTAGAAAGAAGAAAAATCTTAAAAGCTCTTGGTGCTGAGATTCTACTTACTTCAGCTAAAGATGGTACCGACGGAGCCATTGAGAAAGCTTATGAAATGGCAAGAAAAAATAAAAAATACTGGTTAGCTGATCAATTCAATAATCCTGACAATTGGAAAGCTCATTATTATGGCACAGCTGAAGAGATATGGCAGGATACTGATGGTAAAATCACTCATTTTGTTGGAAGTATGGGGACAACTGGTACTTTAATGGGAGTCTCAAAAAGATTAAAAAAACACAATCCAAAAATTCAAATTATCGGAATAGAACCATTATTAGGCCATAAAATTCAAGGATTAAAAAATATGAAAGAAGCTTACAAGCCCGGTATTTATGATAAAACTCTGTTAGATAAAAAAATAAATGTTAATGATGCGAATGCCTATGAAATGGCTCGTAAAATCGCTAAAAAAGAAGGAATTTTTGTAGGTATGAGTTCGGGAGCAGCAATGTTTGGGGCTTTGGAGGTAATTAAAAGTTTAAAAAAGGGATTAGTTGTTGTTTTATTTCCAGATAGTGGAGAGAGATATTTAAGTACAAATCTTTTTACCCAGTAGAGAAATTTCGAAAAGCCCTACTGGGCAACTGATAAAATTTCGAGGAAATTTTAATTCGAAATTCTTCTACTGGGTTTA
>Ga0210031_1001022_pt1 | contig 16749 bp, 13 predicted proteins | sample CryGeyCG2014_080_FD_185455 | JGI IMG/M metagenome (GOLD analysis project Ga0210031, IMG submission 185455) | Groundwater microbial communities from aquifer - Crystal Geyser CG03_land_8/20/14_0.80 (SPAdes) (version 2) | ecosystem: Environmental > Aquatic > Deep subsurface > Groundwater | place... | reverse complement strand
TTTTTTCTCGTTTCTCTCGAAATAAGAACCTGTCTCACTTCGTTCAGCAGAACCTTTTTTCTCGTTTCTCTCGAAATAAGAACCTGTCTCACTTCGTTCAGCAGAACCTTTTTTCTCGCTACGCTCGAAATCATTCTTTAGAAAATCAATCAGACTTCGAAAGGCTAAAGGAGTATTGGCTTTGTCAACAATAATTTTAAATGGCGCTTGGCTTTTCATCATTTCTAATCTTCCAGGAATACTTTCTATCTTTTCCAAACCAGCTTTGATTTGGGTTTCAGAAATTTGTAAGGAGGAAACAGCAGCAATAGCAGCTAGAGCGTTTAAAACATTAAATAGGGCTGGGATTTTTAATTTTAAATCAAAAATTTTATCCTGGCAATGAATGATTGATCCTGCCCTGCCTGCCGAAGCTTTAGCACAGGCAGGTGACCAGATATCACAGTTGGAATTAAAACCAAAAGTCAAAACTTTTGCTTGGGTATTGGTTTTGAATAAATTAAAATATTCGCTTTCCTGGGGTAAAACTGCGATGCTGTTTTTTGAAAGATAATAGAAAAGTTTCAACTTTTCTTTGATATAATTTTCCATTCCTCCATGAAGAGCAACATGATGATTATAGGCAATATTGGTTAAAACGGCAACTTGAAATCTTAAACCATATGTTCGCCAATACATTAATCCAAACGAAGAAACCTCAATAATCACTACTTTTATTTTCTTTTGCACCATTTTTCTTAATAAATGATGCAAAAAAAATGGATCTGGAGTAGTGCCAGGTCCTTGACCCTGATCATAAATAATTTCATCGTCAAGATAGTAACCAGCAGTACCAATTAAACCGGTTTTAATCCCTGCTTCTTCGAGAATACTTTTAATCATAAGAGTAGTAGTGGTTTTTCCAGTGGTACCAGTTACTCCTAGAAGGATTAATTTTCTACCAGGAAATCCAAAACAAATAGAAGCTATCAAAGCTAAGGTTTTTCTTAAAAAAGAATTTTTCTTTAAATTCTTGGGGATAAACTTCTTTAAGGTTTTTGTGATTAACTTGGTTTTCATTCCAAAAATTCTTTTATCCTTTGAGATTGGGGATGTTCTTTCACTTTCTCTAAGGTTTTCGCTTCAATTTGCCTGATTCTTTCTCTCGTTACCCCAAATTCTTTTCCTACTTCTTCTAAAGTATGATTGATGCCATCTTCCAAACCAAAGCGCATTTTAATAATATCTCTTTCTCTTTGGGCAAAAGATGGATCCAGAAGAATATTTCTTATCAAGTCCCTAAGAATTTGCAAATTGGCATAATCATCCGGGCCAGGAGTTTTTTTGTCAGGAACAAAATCTCCTAATTCGCTAGCTTCTTCATCTTTTCCTCCCCCTATTGATTGGTTTAAAGAATAGGTATCTCGAGAAATTTGAATCAAATAGAGAATTTCGTCTAAGCTTTTGTCCATTTCTTTGGCGATTTCTTCTGGTAGGGGTTCTCTACCTAAACTTTGGGCTAAAGCTCTTTTAGTTTTTAAATATTTGGTAATTGTTTCTACCATGTGAACTGGAATCCGAATAGTTCTGCCTTGATCAGCTAAAGCTCGAGTAATGGCCTGTTTAATCCACCAAGTGGCATAAGTAGAAAATTTAAATCCTTTTTTATAATTAAATTTATCAACGGCTTTGGACAAACCGATATTTCCTTCTTGAATCAAATCTAAGAGGCTCATATTGCTGCTGCGACCAATATAACGCTTGGCAATAGAAACTACTAATCTTAAATTAGCCTCAATCATTTTTCTTCTTGCCTGTTCATCGCCTTGATCAACTTTTTTTGCCAAAGCTCTTTCTTCTTCTGGAGTTAAAAGCGATATTTTTCCTATTTCTCTCAAATATGATTGCACATTATCGCTTATTTCTTCCGTTTCCCTAAAACGTAAACTTTCTTTTAATTCCTTCTGCGTTACTTCAGTTTTAGGTAAAAGTAAATCTCCGCTTTCAATGATCTCGATATTGGCTTCAGCTAAAGAATCGTAGATTTTTTCTAACAAATCGATATTTTCTTCTACCTTAGGAAAATATTTTAAAATCTCATCTTGAGTAACAAACCTTCGGCTCCTGCCTCTTTTGATTAATTCCTCTATACTTATCGCCCCCAGTGAGATTTTCTTAACTTTTTTCTTTTGGATTCGTTTTATGACCCTTCGTTTTTGACTTATTTTTCGTTTTTTTTGAGTTATTTTTTGTTTTTTTCTTTTTTTATTCATATTAATTCTTTTGATAATTGACCAAATTGCTTAATTAAATCTTGCACTTGTTTCTCATTTCTATCTTTTTCTGCCAGTATAATATCGTTTTCTAATTTTTTAAGCTTGATTTTTACAGCTTCTTGTTTCATGTCAGAAAGTTGTTTATTCATTTCTTCTTTTAAAGAAACATTGAATTTTTCCAGCATTTCTAATTCGTAGTCAGCTCTTAAAGCTAATTCATTGATTTTATCAATTACTTCCTCCCTAAGATTCATTTTTTGTAAATTTCCTAGCTCTAAATCTTCTGGCAGTTTAGCTAAAAGAATAATTTTTAAAATTTCTGATATTTCTTCGGGAAAATATTTTTGATTTTCCTTAACTTCGTCTTTGAAGGAAAAATCTTTAATCAGAAAAGCTATGATTCTTTCTCCTAAAATTTGATATCTGGGTTTTTCTAAAATGGTTTTTAAGGTAGCACTGGAAGAATATTGATGTTCAGGCTCGTTTTCGTCAATTAATCCTGAGCCTTGCTCGCCTCGCTGAAGCTTTGGCGAAGCGGGTCGAAGGGTGGCGGATTCGATAGTAATTCTTTTTAATTCATCTTCTAAAGCATGAATATCAATATCAACATGGTGAGAGATTTTTTCTAACCAAAAAGCTCTGTCAAGAGAATTGATTAATTTTTTCACTTTTGGCAAAAAATAAGAAACGACTGCTTTTTTCCCTTCTAAACTATTAATATCCCCCATTATCTTAGCTCGCTCGAAATAAAAATCCATAATCGGGATAGCCTTATTTAACAAATCTTTGATTTCGGACGAATTTTTTGTGTCTAAGATATAGTCTGCTAAATCTTTATTTTGAGAAAGCTGAAGAATTTTGACATTAAATTCTTTAGCTAAGGCTAAATCAATGCTTCTCTCAGCAGCCCTTTCTCCGGCTTCATCCATATCAAATCCCAGAATTAAGGTGCTGTTATATTTTTTAAGAATTGCTAAGTGATAAGGAGTGAGACTGGTGCCAGAAGTAGCCACTATATTTTTAATTCCTGCCTGCCAACCCATCAAAAAATCCATTTGTCCTTCCACTAATAAAGTGGCTTCTAATTGATGCAGATAAGTTTTTGTTTTGAATAAACCATAAAGAATTTTACTTTTATCAAAAACCAGGGTCTGCGGCGTATTCACATATTTACCCACTGCTTCGATATCTTTAATGGTTTTTAAAGGGCTTTTACCTTGAAAAATTCTTCCTGTAAAACCGACTAAATGGCCAGTCGCATCTTCCAGAGGAAATATGATTCTACCACGAAAGCGATCATAAAGATCTGTATTCTGTATTCTGTATTCTGTTCCGCCAGCTGGCGGATAGCTACTAATTTCTGCTATCTCCTGGCGATTAATAGCTAAACCACTAGCTACGATATCTTCAGGTTTAAATTCCGCCTTTGTTAAATAATTAACTAAGCTTCGCCAATCATCAGGAGCAAATCCTAAATGAAATTCTTTAATGGTTTCAGGTTTTAAACCTCGATTTTGAAGATATTCTTGAACTTCTCTATTATTCTCTAATTGTTTTTCAAAAAATTCTTTAGCTTTTTCGTTAATCTCAATAATTTTTTGTTTTTGAGAGTTAACTTCCGGACTTTCATAAATTAACTTAACTCCAGCTTTATCAGCTAATATTTTTAATGCCTCTTTGAATTCTATATTTTCAATTTTCATTAAAAAACCCACTATGTCTCCTCCAGCGCCGCAGTTACCTACTACAAAGTTAGAAGCAACATAGGAATGATCATCGGCTACTGTTAAATTATAAACACTTCCTTTAAAATACTTTCTTGAAATACTAGTAATAGGAGAAATCCAATAAAAAGTATTTTTTTCTTTATCTTCATAGAATTGAGAAAAATTCAATTTATAGCTATCCTCCCAACAAATGATAAAAGATTCTTTATGATGGACACCTCTTTTATCAATTTTTTCTTTTTCTACTCGAAAAGTAGGGGCAATTTTTGCTCTTAACAATATATCCCTTAATTGTTCAGCTAAAGTTAAAGAAATAGTAGTAATAACTTTAGATTGTCGTTTTCTTTTACAGCCATTCACTTCTTTTGTATACCCATCTCCCTTCCAAATGGCTTCTAAGATAGTCTTCTCTTTTTTTAATGGTAAATACTGAAAAGTAAAAGGAATATGTTTATTCTTTGCATATTTACCACAAAGATTCTCAAAAATATTAGCTAATTTAGCATTACAAGCACTAACTTCTATCCCGCTCTTGTCTTTTCGAACATGGATAGAAGTTTTAATATGAAAAATATTTTCTATTAAAGTTTTGATTTCTTCGGCAAAATTTATTTCTTTATTCCCTAAACTAAATCTGATATAAGCCCGGTGGTTGCTACCTTCAGCAATATAATAACCAAGAAGTTTCAAAAAATTATCATCCACTTGGATTTTGGTAGGAATTTTTTTAATAGTTGGCCCAAAATTACTGATTTTCTTATTATAAAATTTCTCTAAATCTATAATCTTTATCTCCTTAATTTCTTGATTAACTGGAAAAAGAAGGTAATCATTGACTTTTAGCTGAGAAGCGGGTATTTTTTCTATCTTATAGTTCAAATAATATTTAGCTGGACAATGCCTATTACAATTCCATTGGCAAATTCTTGTCTGGCGGCCTTGATACTTGCAGTTTTTCGTCTTTATTACAAACACTTGGTGATCTGTCGTCAGAGAAGTTATCTCATTAGATTTTCTTACACGAATATTGATCAAATCACCCTCATAAGGACGCCCAAGAGTTCTTACTACCGGCCGGAACCTTCCTCTAGAAGTCAATACCATATTCCCTTTTTCTATTTCTTCTATATTATGGTAACCTTTTTCTGTCTTAATAAGAGATCGGGCGGGAAAACACCCAAAACAATGAAAAATCTGACGTGAAGGAGACACAATAAAAGAAGGTGTTTTTTCTTTATGAAAAGGACAAAGAGCTTTATAATTAGCTCCTGCTTTCTGGAGTTTCACGTATTGGCCAATCACTTCAACAATATCTAATTTACTTTTAATTTCCTCTAATTGGGAGAGCATATCAAAAAAATTTAAAAATCAAAAATCAAAATACAAAATTAGAGTTTAGGGTTTAGGATTTAGAGTTTATAAGGTGATTACTTTATCTTTTCCTTGTTTTTTAGCTTGATACATTAATTTATCAGCTTTATTAATTATTATAGCTAAGGTTTTTTCTTTCTTGGGAATAATCAATCCTAAGCTAATGGTTAAATGTAAACCAGCTATTTTGGTTCGGGCTGTCAATTGACATAATTTTTGAGCGATTTTCTGAGCATTGGCTTTGCTAGCATTGACTAATAAAATAACAAATTCTTCACCACCCCAACGGCCTAATAAATCAGTTTTTCGAAGAGTTAATTTAAGAAATTTAGCTAATTGTTTTAATACCCTATCTCCTCTTCGATGGCCATATTTATCATTAATCTTTTTAAAATCATCGATATCTAAAAAGATAAGGGCTAAACTAGTAATTCCATTTTTTCGGCGTTTTCCAGTGTCTTCCCTAAAAGATTGGAAATAAGAACCTGCCTTCCTTCGCTCGGCAGAACCTTTTTTCTCACTTTGCTCGAAATAATTTCTTCCAAGTTCTAAAAATCCTCTCCGATTATAGACATTAGTTAAGGCATCTAAATACACTAATTTTTTCAATTTCTGAATTTCTTTTTGCAGGAGAGAAATTTGGGCTTCGCGTTTCATCATTTAATGTCATTCCCGCCCCCGTTTACACGAGGGTAAACTCCAGCGGGAATCTGAGATCCCCGTTTGCACGGGGATGACCGCTTTGCGGTCATTTTAACAAAGATATAATTTTTGGCAAAAAAATCATCAAACCAATAATGATAGAGGTAAAGATAACAATAGCTACTCCTCCAGCCATTAAATCTTTGAGCATCCTTATTTTATCAGAAAAACGAGGTTCAAGATAATCCAGGGTTTTCTCCAGAGAGGTATTTAAGGCTTCTAAAGAAAGCACTAGGCTCATAATCAAGATAAGGATAAGCCATTCAAAATAAGAAATGTTAAGGATAAAACCAAGAAGGATAACAAACAAAGCACTTATCAGCATACCCATAAAATTATGCTGCTGGCTATGAATTTTAAGGCCGTGGAAAGAATATTGAAAACTCTTGAAGATTTTTCTTAAGGATATTTTCATCTTAATAATAATTTCTTTTTCATTCGAGGGAATGGTTTTCTCTCTTCAATTAAATCCTCGTATTTTTCAGCAAAATGCCAATGACCCTTTTTATCTATTCCTAAAAGCACTGCCCGGTATTTTTTCCGGTTGATATTTTTAAATACATAATAAGCCGAACGAAGGGAAACTTCATGCTCTCCGCTCTTTCCACCACAAATAATTCCGATAACCTTCTTTTTCATTTAAAAATTCCCTTAATAATCTTCTTAGTCGTTTTTTTCATTTCCTTCAAACAATCTTCACAATACACTGGCCTATTAGGATCAGGTCGAAAAGGAACGATAATGGATTTACCGCAGTTAGAACAGACAGCTTCCCACCCTTCTTTAATAGATTGGTTTATTTTTGGCTTGGCTTGTCTTTCCGAGGAGGAGAAATCTAAAAATTCCCAGTGCCTCATAGTATCCTCCACTTCTTCTCGTTTAAAAGCGTATTGTTCTCGAGAATACTGAATGATTTCTTGAATAAAAGACTCTAGAGGTAAAGCGCTTGGAGGAATGTTCATCCCGGAAAATCCTTTGGTCAAATAACCATCAATCATTAACTTAATATAAAAATTATAATTCGGCAGATTTATAATATCTTCCTGATTAAAATCTGGCATAAAATATTTTTCTAAAAGTTCGGCATCTTCTGGACCAGCTCGAAAAGTTATTAAAGTTCCTATATTGCCAAAAATAGCATCCCTGACCATATCATTTAATTGGGCAATGTACTGATGAGCTAAGATTAAATTGAGACGATATTTTCTCGCTTCGGCAAAAATGTTAGCAAAAGATTCTGTAGAAAAGTTTTGAAATTCATCAATATACAAAAAGAAATCTCTTCTCTCATTTTCTCGAACATCGATTCTCGACATAGCCGCTAATTGTAATTTTGTTATTATTAAGGCTCCTAAAAGAGCAGAATTATCTTCTCCTATCAAACCTTTAGAGACATTAGCCAAAAATATTTTCCCGCTATCCATTATTTCTCTTAAATCTAACTTTGATGTCTTTTGACCAATAATGTTTCGTATTAAAGGATTAGAAATAAATTGTCCTACTTTATTTTGAATAGGGGCAATAGCTTCAGTGGCAAAACGCTCGTTATAGCGGCTGAATTCTTTTTCCCAAAAAGATTTGACCACTGGATCAGTTACTCTGGCTATAATGGCTTTTCTAAAATCATTATCGGCTAACATTCTGTTAACGCCCAAAAGAGTAGAACCAGGATATTCTAATAAAGCTAAAAGTGTGTTGTTTAAAATATATTCCATTCTGGCTGACCAAACATCCGGCCAAATCTTTTTAAATACTCCCATTAATCCCGCCACTACTAAATGTCTTAACTCGAGGGGCACTTCCTCAATCACGTTAAAAGCTATTGGCCATTCTAAATCGCTTGGATTAAAATAAACCACATCTTTTATTCTTTCTTGAGGAATGAAATGGATAATTCTTTCTATTAATTCACCATGTGGATCGATCACTCCGACGCCTTTGCCATTCAAAATATCTTGAACAATCATATTTTCCATCATGGTCGTTTTACCAACGCCAGATTTACCAATAAGATACATATGCCGACGCCTATCGTCGGTTTTAATACCAAATCTCTGAAAATCATTTCTAAAATTTGTTATCCCAATGTAGGTAAGATCTTCCATAAATTAAATGGGTAAATTTGGTGGAGCTTCGCTTTTACGCGACAAAGATCTGATTAAAGCTGGGGCTTTCACTTTCAAAACCGGGAAATGATAAATTGAGGCTAACTCTTCGGTATTTAAAATAATTGTTTTTTTAACTTCTTCTCTCTTTCTAAATTTTTGGTAAAAATTTAATTTCTTAACAAAAGTCCTTCTGGTTTTAAATAGTTTTGATTTTATCTCAGTAGAAGCTAAATCATTAATTTTGAAGGCATTAAGATTTTCAGTATTAAACTGTTTGAAATAAGCTGGGAAAGTTAAGCTATCAGTTTCATCATAAATTGATCGTGGGCTAAGATAAATAAATCTAATTGAAACCTCGAAACCTAATTTCGAAATTTTTTGTTCTATGCGCTCTATTTTTTCTTTATCGCCAGAGGAAAGAGGAGAAGAAACTGGTTTTTCTTCTTTTGTTTCACCTGGCCAAACTGGTGGAGTATAAAAAGCTGTGATTAAGTTTCTAATGAAAGAGCCAATCCAATCTCGCCAACCTATTTTTTCTTTTTTGCCTAAAAGTTTATTGATTTCCTTTTGGCCGTCTTCTATCCATTTCTTTTCTTTTTCTGAAGTTAAGGGTGAAATTATCATCTGAAGAATTAAATATTCCGATGATTGAAGTTGACTGGCTGATTCGATCAGACTCGCCAAGGGATCAATTCTTTTTTCTTCTTTGGCCTCTTCAAAAAGAGGATAAGTTCTTATGGGAAAATGATTGGCATTTTGAAAAAGTATTTCTGAGCCGTATAAATCGAAATCTTTATTCGGTATGAAAGGAGGAAAAGTGGAAAAATAATCATAGACTTCTTTAATATCTACTTCTGGATATTGAGCATAAAGTTGAGATTCAAATAATTTTCTATATTGTTTAGGTAATCTTATTAAAAAATTAATCTCTTTTTTCAAGCCTAAAATTTCTAAACTGATACTTCCTTTTTCCATTGAATGCAAACCAGAAAAAATCTGCTCCATGGCTTTCGGTGTCTGTAAGATTTCTCGGTTAACTTTAACCTCTAGAACTACCCAGTTCTCAATTTCTTTTTTCTGTTGTTCTAACTTTTTTCTCTGAAGGCGGTATAAATTAATAAAAATTTTCCCCAAAATAATGAGGAAAATAATCCACCAAAATTCTAAAAGAAAAAAATAAAAGTATTTAAAAGGCATTAAACCTCTAATATTTTATATGGTCCAACTAAGGTATAACGCTTGTTCTCCAATTTCTTAAATAGCTTTTTATTGTGGAGATTCAAAATAATAGTATTGGTTTTAGCCAATCTCTTTTTTTGAACTTCTTTAACGATTTCGTCTTGGGTTAAAGGTTTATTTGCCTCTTTTAAAACACCTTTAATGACATCAGCCACTTTACCTGGTGTATAACCCCAATCCTTCAAAGCATAAATACCTCTGCCAATCAAAACAAAGCGAGAGTCTTTAATTAATTCATTGTGGACAGTTTGAACTTCCACTTTTTTAAACCAGGAACGGGATAACACTAATGGTGATTCTATTTTTATTGCTTCGGTTATTTCTTTATTCTCGTTAAGATATTTAGCAATCTCCGAGAAATGAAGAGGTTGTTTTTGATGAGACATCAAAAGATAAGCCCTGTCTTTTGCTCCAGCTGGTTCAATTTTGGACCATTTTTTTAAGCCATACTCACCAAAAGGATTTTTACCTATGCTTTTTGTTATCTTCAGATAAATGCCTATGGCTTTTTCGTTAATTTCAGAAGAAAGATTTTTCTTGGCCCAATCTAAAATTTCTTTTAGAATATAAACAGAGTTTTGCTTTTTGAAGAATTCTTCAATCTTTTTAATATTGGCTTGAATTTTTGTTTTTTCTATCTCTTTTAAATGCCAAAAAGAAACCACCTTATCATCTTCATCTTCAAGAATAAATTCTGGATTTAAAAGCAATAAAAACTTAAGAGTACAAAGAGTGCTTTTTTCTAATTCCAATTCTTTTTTGATAAAAACTAAAAGCTCAGCCTCCTCTTCGGCTCCTCCGAGACGTTCTAAAATAGTTTTAGCTTGACTCCAAAATGATTGGATTTCAGCTATTTTAGAAGAAGTTCTAACAGTTTTTAAAGAAGCCTCTACTATCTGCCTTATCCTTTCTCTGGTGACTTTATATGACTGACCTATGGAATCCAGGGTTTGAGGTTGATTATTAATAATTCCATACCTTCTCTTTAAGATATCCTGATTTCTAACTGGTAAAATCGATAACAAAGAAAGAGCTAAAGTTTGAGGTTCTGCCAGGTTTAATCTAGCCATAATTTTACTTTATATTACCAGCTTCAAATTAAATTGTCAAACCCCTACACCAAACAAGCAAAACTAATAAAGCTCACCCTTTTCTCTTTCGCTCCTGCTATTCCGCCAAAGACAATTAATCTTTGCTCACTTCGGGAAACCTTCCGGAATTCCGCTTCGCTCCAGTTCCGGCTTTCCTCTCGCTCGCTTCAGTTAATTGTTTCTTCGGCTCCATAATGTCGCTCAAGAGAAAAGGGTTCGCTTATTTTAGAAGGTATAAAGGACGAGGGGGATGTTGTTGAAAAAACCGTCGCGCAGGCCGATCCGCCTACGCCTTTCAGGCTTCGGACGGACAGGGCGGGCAAAATAGAGCGCCTGCCCGCTAAAGCTTTAGCGACGGCGGGAGGTCGAGCGCGAGCGCAAATTCCTCGCTGGGGAATTTGATAGCGTGTTTTTTCAATAACTCTCCCGAGCCCTTGCTCATTTTTATAATCGGGAGCAAACTTAATTGTCAAACCCCTCACTTGGAAAGAATCAGAGAATTCTTGATTCGGTGTTTAAGATGGGTATAAGAACCAGCGAATCTTTTAAGTTTGAATTCACGATCTTTAGCATCTTTCTCTGATAGATATGCTTCATAATAGATTAATTTCAATGGAAGACGAGGTTTGGTTGCTTTGGAAGAAGATGTATTATGTTCTCTTAATCTCCTTTTTAAATCGTTAGTAAAACTAATATACAAATTATCATCTTTTATACTTTTGAGAACATATACATAATACATATTCTTTCCAAGTGAGGGGTCAAATGTTAATTTTTGCTCCAATCGTAGAGTAAAGGTGAAGCAATAAAAATAGAAGAATAAGTACCAACAATAATACCCACCATCATAGCTGAAGCTAAAACTGTAATAGAGCTTGGCCCAATAATATAAAGAGCAATTAAAGGAAAAAGAGTAGTCAAAGAAGTATTCAATGATCTTAAAAGAGTTTGATGGATACTTTTATTAATAAGTTCGGCTATCGTTATTCTTTCTCCCTTGTTAGTTTGCAAGGCATTGAGTTTGAGATTTTCTCTGATTCTATCATAAACCACAATGGTGTCATGGACAGAATAACCAGCCACCACTAATAAAGCCACGAGAAAATCAGAATTTAATTCCCAGCCTTGAATTTTCCCCATGAGAAACAGAAAACCGCCAATAAAAATTAAATCATGAAGCAAAGCCAAAATAGCTAAGAAGCCATATTTATAAGAAGGAATATTGTATGAAGCTTGACGGAAAGCATAGGTTAAATACAATAAAATTCCAGCAAAAACTAAAATTACTGCCCAAAGTGATTTTTTAATCAATTCTTTACCAATAGCTGGTCCAATGGAATCAAATTTTTTCTCTTCCAAAGAAATAATCTGAGTTTTCAAACTATCCAACAGTTCTTGATGTTTTTCCTCGGAAATATTCTGAAAGCGCAAAATTAAACTCTTATCACTAGTAATTTGGCTTGTCACCTGGCCTATTCCTTGAGTATTCAAAAAGGAAAGAATTTGCTGACTGGTTTGAGTATTTAAATTAGGAATTTCAATTTCCCATAAAGAGCCACCGGTAAAGTCAATTCCCCATTTAAACCCAAAAATAACAATCACTAAAAGCGAACTAATAATTATTATTCCGGAAAAAACATAGAAAATTTTGCGTGTTTTAATAAAATCCATCATAATAAATTCAAAATGTAAATATCAAAAATCAAAATGACAATTTAAAATGTTAAAATTTACTTTTTGCCTTTTAAGGTTAAGATACTGGAAGCTAAAATATTAGCAATTTCAATTAATTCATTTAGCAGCCATTTTATTTCGTTTTTGTTCCCTTTACCGGTATCTCTTAATAGCGCTAACCAAACTTTTGATTCATTAGCGGATTTTAAAGAATGGGTGAAAAAATTAATAAAATCTTTCTTTGAACTGGATGAGTTAGCTTCAATGTAATTTGCCAAGATGCTGGTTCCACTTCTTAAAAGTTGTCTTCCAATAACGCTACTAACAGAATCTTTGGGAAGTTTATCAATGAATTTAATTAACCTTAAGACCCAACTATATAATCTTTTCTTAAATTCATTTTTAAACTTTACATTGTCATTTTCCATTTTGATTTTTGATTTTTGATATTATCTGTTTAGATAGATTATTTGTAAAAATATCTTCGTAACATAAATGGCAGTCAATAAACCGACACCAACACCAATGGCTAAAGTTAAAGCAAATCCTCTGATCATTGAGGAAGTAAAATAATAAAGAGTAATTGAGGAAATGATAGTGGAAATATTGGAATCTCTGATGGCTGGCCAAGATTTTTTAAAACCATCTTCTAAGGCTGGGCCCTTAGCTTTTCCTAATTTTTTTTCTTCTTTAGTATATTCAAAAATTAAAATATTAGCATCCACAGCCATGCCAATAGATAAAATAAAACCAGTAATGCCAGCTAAAGTTAAAGTAATGGGTATGGCTTTGAAGATGCTGAGAGAAATAATGACATAAATAATCAAAGTTAAAGAAGCGATTAATCCTGGAAGCTGATAGAAGATAATCATAAACAGAACAACTGTTATTAAACCAATGATTCCGGCTTTTAAAATTTTCATTAAAGATTCTTCACCTAAAATCGAGCCCACAGTTTGCTGAGAGATTAAAGTGATAGGTACGGGCAAAGCTCCTTGATTTAAACGAGCTACTAATTGTTTAGCTTCGCTTAAAGTAAAATTACCAGAAATCTGGGCTCTGCCAGAAGAAATTTCCTCTCTTACTACCGGAGCGCTGATGGGTATTCCATCCAAATAAATTGCTAATGGTTTATTAACATTATTTTTTGTTAATTCAGCAAAAATTTTTGTCCCCTCAGGATTAAATTGCAAATCCACTACAGGCAGGGATGTATTTTGGTCAAAACCTAAATCCGCTCTCTCTAAATACTTGCCAGTTAAAGAAGTGGATTTAAAGTAAGGATCAATATTTGTTTGTTTAGAATCCAAAAGAGTTTTAGTTTCTTCTTCAGCACGAATTTCTTTAAATTCCAGATAAGGAGTCTCCCCTATCATTTTGATAGCTTCTTTAATATCTTTAATACCAGCTAAACTGACAATTAACCGCCAATTATCTCCAGCTTTATTAATTTCTATTCTTGGTTCTTTGACGCCAGAATAATTTACTCTTCTTTCAATCACGTCCTTTAAACCAGTCATGGCATTATTATAATCTGCTGGTTTCATACCGTTTAAATCTGCCTGATAAATTAAAAGTGTTCCTCCAGAAATATCTAACCCTAAACTGTAAGGTCGAAAAGATAAATCCCGCCTCGACTCACGGAGCTCGTCGACGCGAGGCGGGTTAAAAACAAAAACTCCCAGCAAAGTGGAAACAATGAAAATTAATGCAATAAACAAAATACTCTTCTTCATAGTTCCTTTCTAATATCCTTTATCTCTTTTTCGATAGTTTTCTCTGCCTTATTTAAGGCCTCTTTTAATTCTTCATTTAATGCCTTCTCTTTTTTGGAAAGACCTGGCTTGCCATCTAATTTAGCTATTTGTTTAGCCATTTCTTCTCTTAAAATATCAAAGCCTTGATAAAGGACTGTTTCTGCTTCTTTGGTTTCTTTCTTAATCGCTTTCTTCAAATCCCGCACTTTCCTCCAACCATAAAGCCAAACTAAAATCATCAAAATAATCAAAGCAAAAAGAGTAATAATGACATTAAGATAATCAATTACTACACTGCCAATTCTTACGAAAATAGGCAGGCTGACAATAACTTTTACTGGATCAGTAGGATTACTTTGAGCGCCACGAATATCTACTGTCTTCACCCAAATATTGTAAATGCCTTTATCTAAAGTTTTACCTAAAATTGCTGTAAAGATGCCATTTTCACATTTGGCATCGGTCGTGATAATATCTTTCCTTTCATCTTGAGCAAAGAGAAGAATATGGTCACAGACACTAGATGTTCCCTTTACTATTAAGGGATTGCCAGGATGTAGCCTTTGAGGATATTCAGTAATGATTGGCGTTTCAAGAGGAGCAATTTCTAAATCTTCCATGGCTAGACTATAATTCCCAGCCTGATCCACTGCTCTGATAATCACTGCATATTTTCCTGGCGGAGAAACTGGAATTTTATAAGAGCCATTAGCTACCTCTGCTGCTGGTACCTGGAGATTTTGAATCTCGCCAATTTTAATTTCATAGTGGTCTATGCCGGAAAGAGCATCATAAGCTTTGAATTTTAAGATTGGTTGAGGATTGGTTGAATCATTGCCATTGTCAGTTTGGATAGTAAAAGGATCTGGTGGCGTGGTATCTATTCCTACTCTAAAATGAGTCACATCTCCCCAGCCATAAGAATTTTTGAGTTGAGCATGGAAATACCACACTCCTTCTGATAAATCCGTTATTTCTTTTGAAGTAATCGCTGGACTAAAGACTGTTTGAGGAATAGTTCTGGGATTTTTATCGATTGTCACACTGTCACTGGTGATATCATCCCCTATCTGCCAAGAGAATCTAGCAGTTGTTGCTTGATACCATTTATTGGGATCAGGATGAGTAGAAGAAATGATTTCCGGAGCATTGGGCGTGCCAATGGTTTTACTCGGTGTTTCAGCTTTGGGAGCGACTGGAGTTTCCGCAGGGTTTTCTAAAACATAAGTGGCCTTTCCTATATTAGTTAAAATATTAGTCCCCTGGCCGTCATTAGCTAAGACAGAACTGGAGGTAAATGATAAAGAAGCTGTGCCAATAGTTTTAGCCTTAAAAGTAATGGAAATAATTTTCCCATTATTTTCTTGAAAACCGGGATTTAAAACAATACCTTCAAAATTTACAGTTCCTTGTCCGCCAGCTGGCCGATTAGAAAAAGAGGGTTCTTGAACCCAAAGATTAATAATAGAACCTGATTTGGATAAAGAAGTTACCTGAAGTTTATCTGCAGGAAAAGTAATCACGCCGCTAACAGCATTCATTACTTGATCAGGACTAGAAACATAAACACTGACACTAAAAGTCTGACCAGTATTATAAGTTCCTGAAGAGGGAGAAAAAGATAAAGAGGCAGCTTCAACTCTACTAAAAATACCAAAGGAAAAAATAAATACAAAAATTAACAAAAAATTTCTATGAATTTCAATGAATTTCAATATATTTCTTTTCATCTTTTGATTTTTGAATTATCGTACCTCTATTACTGTCATTGCGAGGAGCGAAGCATAGTGTATTGTCATTGCGAGGAGCGTAGCGACGAAGCAATCTCAATAAGATTGCCACGGCCTTCGGCCTCGCAATGACAGAGCAAACCCTTATTTGTAATATCTCCTGTCGTCATTGCGAGCGTTAGCGAAGCAATCTCAATAAGATTGCCACGGCCTTCGGCCTCGCAATGACAGCTTCACATTACTTTTACCTTTTAAATTTTAAGCGATAAATAATGTATCCCAAAATTATTCCTACAATTATTATACTCCAAAGCCAATAATTTTTATACCATTTGATTGGGACTTGAGGGTTTAAGGTAACTATTCTTTCGTTTCCGGCTTTATCTATTGCCTTAACCTTGATTGTTTTTGTTAAATTACTTTTATCTAAAAGATAAGGACTTTCACCTTTTTCAAAATTAGTTACTGGTACAAGTTGTCCAAGTAAAGTTTCTTTTAAAGTTTGAATTTCATAACGATCAATGCCTGATTGTTTATCTTGACTATTAAAAACTAAGAAATACTGATTATCAATTTTGACAATTTCTGGTTTAAATTCTTCTGGTGGAATTTTATCTTCTTTTTTTATTTTTTCCCATTCATTTAATGGATTAAAAACTACTTCTTGAGAGCTAATTTGAATATCTAAAGACTTGAAGACTAAATTCGTTTTGGCTTCTTTTCCGTCGTCGAGTAAAACTCGAGAATTATCTAAGAAATGAATACTAGTTTGAGGATTAATGGTTTTTTGAGCCTGAAAAATAATTTTACCTAATAAATTACTTTGTCCGGGATCGCCGGGCAAACGACCAGTATAGCCTCCTGGAATGATACCAGAAAATGATACTATCCCCTGTTCTTGATGAATTTTTGGGGTTTCAATAAACATTAAAATTGAATTGCCTGTTAGAAAGTCAATGGCTTTAAGGGATTGATTATCAAATTTTAAATAGCCTTCAATAGCAGTAACGTTTTCCGGTGGCGTAACATTTAAGCGGATATCAACGCTAAAAGTTTCATTAGGGGCATATTCTGGCTGAGAAGATTCTAAATAAA
>Ga0210031_1001018_pt1 | contig 16799 bp, 18 predicted proteins | sample CryGeyCG2014_080_FD_185455 | JGI IMG/M metagenome (GOLD analysis project Ga0210031, IMG submission 185455) | Groundwater microbial communities from aquifer - Crystal Geyser CG03_land_8/20/14_0.80 (SPAdes) (version 2) | ecosystem: Environmental > Aquatic > Deep subsurface > Groundwater | place... | reverse complement strand
ACCCTGATAACCTCCCGCACCGACCACTTCTCACCACGTACTGCGAAGTCAGCTCTCGCCTTTAACTCTTCTTCAGAGGGTTTCACTCCATCGGGATAAGTCCCCACTGATTCCGGGTCTTTCTTGAGCAGAAGACCACCTATCACCGCTCCAACCAGAAGAATCACACCAAAGGCAAGGTAGCTTGTGCGCCATCCCCAGGAATCTATCATGGCATGCGCCGCTATCACCAAAAAGACTATACCCAAGCCTGAGCCTGTCCAGGCGATGGCAACCATTCTGCCTGCTTTCTTCATGAACCATCGCCTTACCGTGCTCACCGTGGGAACGGTATAGGACAACCCTATGCCCGTGGGAACCAGCACTCCATAGATGAGGATGAATTGCCATATTTGGGTCACGGTGCTTAGCAGGGATACAGCGATGCCACCGATTATGGCGCCTATGATTACAGTCCGTCTTGGCCCGATGCGGTCCACCAGATAACCAGACAATAGACCGAAGACCGGCATGAAGAGCAGGTTAAGCGTGAATCCCAGGGAGAGCATTCCTCTTGTCCAGCCAAAATCTTCAAGCAGAGCGGGAAAAAAAATGCCGAAGCTGAACTGAGTCCCGGCGCTTACAAACATAGCCAGCCAGGCACCTATTACTACGACATAACCGTAGAAAAACCGTCGTCTTGTCTCTTCAGCCATAGAGTTCAGTCGCTTTCTCGCTCAAGACTAGGAAACCAAGTTATTGAAAGCAGTCCTTATTCCTGTCCTTCGCACTGTGGTGCTTTCGGGCATTTTGGGGCAAAGCAACCACAATAAAATCAGCCCACCCAAAGACGCTGTCGGTTAATAATCCATCGTTATCGTTAACACAGTATATATAATAGTATAATAGCATATGATGCATAGTTGGCTAGAATCTTTCGTGTTGACTTTCATCCCCTTATTTATAGTTATTGATGCTCTGGGGACTTTACCTTTCGTTATGTCTTTAAGCGAAGGCATGTCCAGCCATGAGCGGCGCAGGATGATCCACATCGCTAGCGGAACCGCTGCTGGAGTAGGCTTTGCTTTTCTATTCCTTGGTCAGCTTATCTTAAATGTGCTAGGTATTTCCGTAGGCTCCTTTGCCATTGCTGGTGGAATTATCTTGCTGGTGTTTTCCATTAAATACATGACCACAGGCAAAATGGTAGAGGCAATCAAGGAAGAAATGGTAGCCGTTGTTCCTATTGGCACACCCCTGACCGCGGGTCCCGCTACGATAACCACTTTATTATTGCTCGCAAGCCGATTCCCGTTATATCTCGTCTCGCTTTCTTTCATCCTGAATATACTCATAGCGTGGGGGATCTTCCTGCTGGGTAACAAAATTATTAGCCTCCTGGGGAAAGGTGGGCTTAGGGCGGTCTCCAGTGTATTTAACCTGTTGCTCGCTGCCATAGCGGTAAGTATGATTATCCGGGGACTAAGCCTGCTTGGTATACTACATATCTCAATCTGAATTCTTGCAGTAAGCAGGGTCTTCCACGGCCAGACAAACCACCACTTTATCCCCCAGCGATTGTGATTTGACAAACGAGAATGGATGATTCATACTATGGTATGAAAAACTGTAGCATGCCGAAGACAGCTAAGATTGCCATCAGTCTTCCTGAGGAGTTACTTGCTTCCGTGGAACGGGAGCGAAGAAACCGCGGAGAAAGCCGCAGCCAGTTTTTCCGCCGTGCCGCGGAGGCACTGCTGCGTCGCCGCCAAGAAATGTGTGAACACTATATACGTGCCTACCAGCAGATACCGGAAACTAAGGAAGAGATTGAAGCGGCACGGCATGCCGCCACCGATATTCTAGGCAAAGAACCTTGGGAATGAGGCGGGGCGAAATATGGTGGGCAGAATTAGAACCGCCCGCAGGACGCCGTCCAGTGGTGCTCCTATCCCGTGATGAAGCCTATGCCGTCCGTTCTCTCATTATTGTGGCACCAATTACTACCCGTATCCGCCACATAGCCTCCGAAGTGCTTTTGGGAACCGATGATGGTATGACTCGGGATTGCGTAGCTAACCTGGATACCATTACTACTATCCCAAAGGACTGCCTTCGCGATCGTCTGACTAGCCTGAGTCCTCAGAAGCTAAAAGAGGTTGAGGCAGCTATCTACTTTGCTCTGGGTCTGGATTAGTCTCTCCAAGGGTCTATCCTGGAATAGAGCGATTTCCTTATTAAACAAATCGCCTCTTTTGTTTAATAATATGTCTCTGCTATCGAGGCAACTGTTTACAACTCTCCGGAGAAGCTTTTTCAGGACCGCTTTTTGAGTTTCCAATTTAGGGGCGTTCCCCATAGGTTTTGAAACGATACGTAGTAGGAATGTAAAGAGCAGCATGATTGAACAATAAATTAGGCTGGCCAGAACTTCCCAAACCTGTTGTCGCACCACCGAGTCTTATTTTAGATAGTATCTCGATATTCTTCCCCTATCTTCGTTTTCTTTGTCGCCCTTGTAGTAAATTTCGATAAGCTCTATGGTATCCTTGTCCTCAAAATAGGTGTAAATTACCCTTATGCCTGATTGCACTCCTTTGCCCTTCAAAGACCTACAGGCGAATTTTTTGGCTTTGTATACTTTAATGTCCTTTACGGGTAAGCCTGGAATCTGGAAAATCCCTTTGTTGTCGATGCTTAATTTATGATAAAGAAAAAGCTCCTTCTCGATGAATGTTTCCAGGTCATCTTCAATGGTTTTAAATCTTTTAAGAAGCCTTTTCAGGTCTTTTTCAAATTCGGGCAGGCGGGAGACCTGACTGAACTTCCCCATCAGTCATATTCTCTTACTGAATATGGGACAGTACGGTAAAAGACGGACTCATATTCTATGATTCCCCCATCTTCCGTCGTCAGCCAGGGGACATCGTTGTGTGAATAATCGCTTATCTGACTGGCATTCATATCGGAGAGTTTGTTCAAAACATTGTCGATGACCTCGATTTCGCTAGCTTTTAATTTTGTCAGGTCTGGCTTTCTTAAAGGCAAATATTTGGTTTGTGGAAAATTAAAGTAGCTACTTTTAACTCTGTCAATTTCTTTATCTGTCATTTTCTCCACTATCTTTTCAAATTCTGCAGGCGTAGGCCCGTAGTGGTTCTTGATATAGGTAGCACCTATCATCTGCTCTTCGTATTTTTCGTAGAAGTCAAAATCTACGAAATAGAGAAGTTTGTATATCACTGTCTCACCGATATTTGGTTTGGAACCAACTTTATTCAAGATGTAGAGCAATACTTCCTTGAATTTTTCCAGGTTCTTTTGTGGAACGTTTATCCTGATGCTGGGTTGTAATTTCTTCTCTTTAGCTTTTTCTTCCAAAATCACTTCAGGTTCTTTTTCCTTATTTAGTAAACTATTTACAGAGATATTAAATATCTTTGCCAGCCGGTCCAATTCATCAACGGAGACCTTCCGTTCCCCATTTTCTATCTGAGATATAGCGGGGCGAGAAACACCCAGAAGCTCAGCTAGCCTCTGCTGGCTGATGCCTGCCTTCGTTCTCAATTCCTTTATTTTTTCACCGATTTTAGCCATGGTTTTATTTGCAGGCATAGCATTTATTAACACTAATTATACTAAACTGTATGATTTTCTGTCAAGGCAATGTTGGCTTATCTTACATTTCTCCAATGAAAGCCTTTTTCAGAATTGCCTGAGGGAGGGCATTGATGGCTTCTAATTGTTTTTCAATGCCTTCCACAGCTAACCAAACCGCTAAATTGCTACCCTGCTTTTTTGATTTGCCTGTCCATTATCCATTCTACGAGAGATGGCGCTAGTCTGGAGGCATAAAGAACGAACTTTCCGTTAAAGCCAGGCACGATAATAAACTTCTTCTTTATCATGCCGGCTATCATGGCTTTTGCCACATCATCGGGGGACATAATACCTGCGGTGCCGGCAACAGCTCTGGTTTCTTTTGGCTTGATTTTATCCTCCCACTCTAACATAGGTGTATCAGTATCAGGTGGGCATAGCACAGATATTATGATATTGTACTTCTTCATCTCACTTCTTAGTGCCTGCGAAAACCCAAGCACAGCAAACTTAGCGGCACTATAACCGGTATAACCAAATACCCCTAGAAAGCCCGCAATAGAGGAAATATTTACAATATGTCCCCCTTTTGCCTTCATCATGGGGATAAAGCTTCGGCACATATTAAGAACGCCATAAAAATCTATTTTCATGAGCTCATCAAATGTCTCATATGGGATTTCTTCAAAATAGCCAGGGTGAGTTATGCCGGCACTATTTATAATGACATCCGGTGAGCCAGAGGATTTTTGATATATACCGGCCCAATTTTCAACCTCCGTGTGATTAGAGACATCAACTATTGCATAAGAAATCTTCTGGTTAGTATCTATAGCAGAAGAGGATATTTCCGTTACCGCCCTTTTTAGCATATCCTCTCGCCTTGCTAAGATAGTTATATTTGCCCCTTTAGTGGCAAATATCCTGGCTGCAGATTTGCCTATCCCACTGGACCCCCCGGTGATAATCACATTTTTACCGTTAAATTCCATTAGCTTCCCTCCCGGCTATAGAAACTCACCTCTTTAATTTTCACATTTTAAGGTATATAGCGTTTAGAGGCAACTTAAGAGATTGCCTTACTTTTTCAACCTCACTCACTATAAGGAGCATATACTCACTATTTGGAGTTATGTTTAATGCTCAATTTACATATTATTGCTACAGTCAGCCAGAAAATCCTGAGCTTTCTCGCCAAGTTTTCAGATAAAGAGTTTTATGAGAGGCAAATCGCTCGTAAAATTGGCATAGCTTATGGTTCAGCAAACCGTGCCCTAAATGACCTGTATTCCACCGGCACTATAAAGCGGAGACAGGAAGGAAAGATGTATTTTTACTCTTTTGACCTCTCCAACGTAGCCATTACTGAGCTCAAGAAACTGATAAACATTATGCTTATTGAGCCATTGACAGAACAACTTACGAATATATCCAGCAGGATAGTGCTCTATGGGAGTTGTGCCCAGGGGACCGACACCTCCCAGAGTGATTTAGATTTATTCATCATATCAGATGACAGGAAAAAGGTAATGCAGATGATTAATAGCTTCAGCTTTCCACAAGGATTTGAGGATATTCATATTCAGCCGGTAATTAAGAGTCCTGTTGAACTTCTGGAGGCAGGTGAATCTGAACAAGCTTTCCTTGCCGAAGTAGAGCAGGGTATCACCTTATGGGAAAAGGCAGCCAATGAACCAGGACTTTAAGCAATGTCTTGAGAACAGGAAAAACATCGCAATAAGTAACAGACGAGGACTTTTATTGTTCTCCGCTAGTCTGCTTCCCCTGTTTTCTAATACATGGTATGAAGTGCGAATCATAGAACATATAAAACACACTCCAAAGAATATATAGAAAACCAATGTTCCCATAATGTTATTACCAGTGATGTCAGTTAAACGATGCTGGGTTAGGCTGGGCATATACTATTAATGCCCTGCCGTTACCTCCCTAATAGTATAATCGCCCTTAGCTATCTTGCACCTTCCTGAAATTGTGCACCCCCCTCATTTTTCCAACGTAGGTGAATAACCTGCTTCTGGTGACCGACATGGGTGACCACCACGGGATAGCTGTCCAGACTGCTAAGTCCCCCTCCGGCTTCAGCAAGCGATACATCTCTGGTAGTAGTTTGTCCAAGGGCAGGACTGGACCTGGAATGACACCAAAAAGCAAAACCAGGTCAAAGCTGCTACCGGGTAATCCACTATCCATCGCGTTTGCGTTAGTTAGTTTAACGTTGGTCAAGTGAGCATCCTGTACTTTTTTCGCAACGTGATCAATAGCAAGTGGGTGTACGTCGATGGCATGTACACAACCATCATTTCCAACCAATTTTGCCGCGGGGATAGTGAAGAATCCCGTACCACAACCGACTTCCAAAACCTTCGCTCCTGAACGGATGCCTGCTCCCTTCAAGGTATTAACCGGATCATTAAATCGGCGTCGTAACGGGCTATCCATCACCACAGCCATAACTGGAGTCATCAACCTGAACAAGAAACGAGTTATCGGGGAATAATTCTCAAACGGCTCTCTATTCTTCATTGCCCAACCTCGTCGTGTGCATCGCTCAAGGATACTTTAACTGGATAAGCCCTGTAAATAGCCAGAACTAAAGGCAAATCCCGGAAATAATGAGCAAAGTGGCGGGATGACTGTCCAGTACGAGACGATTGAGGTCAATCTCGATATTGATGATAATTTCTTCATCCTCACGCCCGCAGAGAGCTGAAGGGCTGCTCCGTTCACAGTCGACAGGATTAGTAGAACCTACTATCGGACACACTAAGTAGTTAGACTGTGTTTGCGAAGAACACCAAGTTCATTAAACATTATGTCAGAATGTTCAACCAGAGCTGCATAAACCTATCTCGGCAGGAAGGAGTGCGTATAACGTACATTTATACGCCATTGTACGCCCAATCCAAAATCAAACTTGCTTTTCCCCCGAGACTTTTATTCACTTGCAACATAGGAAGCTGTTGTAGTTTTACCACTGCCAGCCGCTCCCTTTATCAGCTGAATACCAGCACGGGGGTGTGAGATAATGGCTAATTGCTCCGAAGTAGGAATGACCTGGGCAAGGGTTTTCATCTATTACCTCGCTCCTAATCAATATACCCCATCCATAGGTTTACTAAGCACAGCAGTCTAAGAGGATATGATAGACAGCAATGGGACGGCCTAGATTAACTCGCTTATGCTCACTGACCCATTCTAAGGGGAAAACGTCTATGACTGTATCATCATATTGTGGAGATTTTAAACACAATTGTTCCGCATTCTCGTCAATAGTTTTCTTCACTTGATTTTTCCAGTGCATCAATGAGTCGCTCTGGATGTAACCGAGCATAGCTGCTTCATCATATCTTGAAGCATATAGACCGCTTATGAAGCATCCCATACCATCTGAATCAACATACTTGTTTGCTTTGAATCCATTTGTTCTTAAACGCTTTGCTTCAAATACGTACTCAGGACGCCCTCCTAAGTTTGTTTCAATAATAATATCAGGCCTGGGTCTAGACCTGCCCGAGCGACCGTTTGCCGCCATCGGCGAGTCTTCACGAACAGAGTAATATACACACCAGGGGGGCCTAATTGTTCTCAGCTGAGCTCTAATAGCTTCTGTAATATAGCCGGTAATATTTGTTTCCTCTTCGTTAGTTGATTGTATTTTATGGCGAGCACTAGTATGTCCCCAAGCGATCAATTGATGAACTTGAAGTCTAAACAGACTACGATACACTCCCAAGTACATTTCGCTAGGCTTAGTCGTTATTGTGTTATTAGTATTCATGTGCTTGTTATTACTTGTCCGATGATGTCAGCAGCATCGTCCATCGCTTGGGTTCGTGTCCAATCAACTAAACGCGGAGCCTTATAAATATGGACTTTAGGCCCATCATAAAGACGCAGCCCACGCTGTACATAAACCCATTGGCTAACTCGCTGTCGCAGGCTCTGACTAAGTCTTTCTAACAGTCTGGCAGTGGTTAAGTCTCCGCTCTTGATGCTATCCTCATCTATCATAATAGGGACATTTTCTTTGGTGATTTCAACTACACATTGAATCAAATCGTTAGAATGAGTGATATTTACTCGATGATAGGCTGTACCCGTGGTAAAATTATCAAGCTCCTTTTGGAGTTGTCTAGCATAAGCTAATAATATTTCTTCGGCAGGCTTTCTGGTTATTTTTTCTCTAACTGATGGCTTGTCTAGAAACAAACGAATCTGAATAAACTCGTTTGCCAGAATCTTAATGTCTTCAGGGATTTCCAGAAGGTCGTTTACTATATTATCTATATCTCTCTGTAGCTCCTCGTTATTTCCCCGGACGAAATTATCAATTTCCTGTTTTTCCCTACTTGTAAGTATTTTCGTGTTCTTTGACAGCGGAGAGTTTATTTCTGCAGTGTTAAATTGGCCAAAAATCTTTCGTCTCTTTAACAGGTCTGAGATGAAGTGAGTTTTATCACGGCGTTCTCTCTCAACTAACTCCCTATGGAAATCTGCGAGCTCTTTAGCTTGTTTCATGGGGAAGATAGGTGTCGGTATTTTTTGAACCTCCCTCGTTATCACACTTCCTCGTTGGCTGAAAATTCCCCATTGAGGTACTTGGAAGAAAAGATAATAAGCAACTAGACTGGAACTGAGATAGATCGTCAATGCTCGCAGGTAATCTTCATTCTCACTTGGTGTCCTTGGCGCTGAGATGACCATTTGTCGCGGAGGAGTAATGAAATCATCATCACTGTATATAGCGAAGTTCTGCCAGCTAGCGGACAAGATGACATGAGGAGCTGATGTTGTAAGATACAATGTATCTTCGCCTGTCCGTATATATTGATCTTCTATAATTTCTTGGAGAATATTGGGATATGGTATTGAAAAACGGAAGCGCGGCATTATAGAGTTTAGAATCTTTGTAGCGAATCTTTTTTGCCCCTTAACTTGAGCTTTAGGCCACCGAGGATTTTCACATTGCGGTCGGAGTTCTGCGCCTTGCCTTGGTAAACCTGTTCCCCATCCTCTAGCTTTACAAAAATCGGCTAACGTATTTGGGAAGAGGTACTTGATACGCTCTATGGTCCGCTTGTCCCGATGTGTTCCCCAAAGCGCCAATTTCCAAGTTAACATTTCTCCTTGTTCGGCTTCATAAGGTGATATCGGCTTTATTTCGCTTTCGTTGATTGTAATAACCCATGGTTTATCTCTCCTCGTAGTAATCTGGTTAACGGAGAATGGCCCGTAATGTATGATGTGCGATTTGTGATGTGAATCTACTGATGGGCGATAAACCATGGTCATAGCAGGTAATACGCCGCTTTTCTCTCTACCGAAGAGAATGTCTCTAAGGTTTGCAAAATTTGTAACTCGCAGAACTTCGTGCTTCGTAAAGAAAGATTGCCTAAATCTTTCAGATTCCCGATTGAAAAGACTCGTAGCTGGTAGTACGAGTCCGACAAGTCCATCCTGGTTTAGTAAATCAGTGACAAGCCAGCTAAATGCTTCAGCCACTCGGTTACCACCAACAGGACGATCCTGCTTGTTATTTTCAATCCAAGCTCTGACACACTCCACTTTCTCTGTATCTGGCTTTAGTTCAATCCACGGAGGATTACCGGTAATCCAATCAAATTTTAGTCCCCTTTGCCAAAACTTGGCTCCTTTTTTTCACCTTCGATATCGAAGAAATCGCATTCGAATATTTGCCTATTGTGTAATTCAGGGAATTTAAACTTAAGCCTATTCAAATCGCGCGGCTCTGTATAATGTAGTAAGGTTAGGATCAAACTGAATTCAGCTACATAACAAGCATCACGTTCCCGCTCGATTCCATAGATGCTTTCTAATAAAATATCACGCAGCGTTTCAGGTTTTAGATTTTCGGTTAGACCTGAATGGCGTATCTCTTTTTCAATAAGACGTCGATAAGCCAGCACTAGAAACACACCTGATCCACACGCAGGATCTAGCACCTTCATATGTCGTTCAAGAGGTTTAGCCCACTCCATTTCTGAAAGTACGTAGTCGGCCAAGACTTCGGGTGTGTAAATTGCTCCCTTCTCTTTCCTATCACGGATGAACTGCTCATAAATAGCTGAAAGGGTCTCGACGGGAATATAACTGAAATCATAAGCTCGGAATGGAAAACATAACTGGTAAACTGATTCCGGAACATCTTCTATGACTTCAGATCCGCTAAATACCGAGGCTACCCAAGAAACATGTTTATCCTCAAGAGTCTTTTCCTTTTGAAAATCTATAGGAAAAATCCTGCCATTGAAGCGTTCTTCTAAAGCTACTACTAGCTTTTGTAAACTGGCCACATTTGCATCAGGCGAAAATACACCTTGGGGCATTATTTGCTGCTGACTAATCCACTCGTCTGTTAAGATTCCCCGACTTCTCAGGTAGTTCAAGTAAACATATTTACCGATTAAGGCGTGAGCTAGTTCGTCAGAAAGACCAGAATCCTCCAAGGCTTTGCCCAATTGCTCAAGGTTGCTAAGTAGGCGTCTATCTACCCTCTGATCCTGATCTATTTTTCTATAGTATTTAGATTCCCAGATGAATCCGGTATCAATCGAGTAAGCCTTAAAATCAGACAATAGATCAACAAGTTGCTCCAGATTATTGGCTACATCCAATAGACCTTGTTCTTCCGATTTTTCTGAATAATCAAAGCCTGTATAAATCCTAACTTGGTGCGGTAGTAAAATGAGCAAGAATGGAGCATATCCGAGATTCCACAGACTGCGGTGAATTTGCCTTGCTTCTTCTTCAGTATTTGCTTGAGCCATGTAAACAGCGGGCCTCGGGCTCAGTAATTTATGCTTGTCAATTGGGCTTGCTTCGAACACGTAGATGCCACTAACCCCTGCATGACGAGCGGCACGGAATAGATGTGCTGTTTCAAGGTCAGCTGGGACATCTGTCCGCCTGTAATGTAGGGACGTATCGTAACCTAGTCTATTTAGAAGATCGCTTAGTTCTATCATGGTCATCTATATCTGTTGGGTCTACGTCAAGTGCCTTAGCCAGCTTGTGGATTGTCAGAGGTTGTGGTGTGTGTTGGTTGTTCTCGATCGCCACTATTGTGGTTCTACTAACACCAGATAATTTGGCTAACTTGGCTTGGCTAAATAGCCTGTTTAGTCGTAATTCCCTAAGTGTTGCTATCTTGCCCACGATGTACCATATACTACTAAATTATGCAATATTAAACAATATGCGACAAATATGGGTTGATGTTAAAACCAACCCAAGAATAGGCCCGGCTTATTCTAGTGCTCCAACTTCTAAGAAGCACCCTGCTCCCAACACCTGCTGAAATTGTATATATCCTTACATCGCCAGTTACAAAGAACTCAATTCCTACGTAAAAATCGACAGCGGACCAGAGAATTTTGATAAGTTTTTCTCCAAGGTCGAAACGACACTCTGTCTCGAATATCAGCGTTTCATCCGTGTTAAACGCAAATCCACCTCACCTGCTTATTGAACGAACTATTTTTTATGCTGCACAAAAAACCCCAGATTGTGTGACCTAACCCAGTCCCTCATGTAGATTTAGAAGCGGCCAGGAGAGCGGCTTTCAAACCCTGTTCGGAGGGGTCGCCCTTCGTGTAATTTTGCCTGGGCTAAAGCCAGCTCCAAAGCATCGGTATCAAGCTTGGCCAGCTTGCTACCGCTATTGACCTTATCACCCTCATTAACATATATCTGTCTACCCTGCCAGCACTGCCAAAGGCCAGTCTCGCCTCGCGAGAGGTCTCTATTTTACCTATTCCATTAACTTTAACAGCTAAATCTCCACGAGTCGCCTGGACCAGCTGCATTGCAGGTGTTTGCTGACTGCTAGCGGTAGTACAGGCGGCAGGGATGGTAAATCGAATATTTTCTATCGGGTATAAGCATTGACCATCCACTTATACGATAACTGCATATCTGCCATCCGCCAGAGAAATTAACGGGTGAAAATCTTTACCTCTACTGAACCCCCAGGAATGAGGCGGAGACCGTCAGTCTTTTCCAGGGTTATCTTCACAGGCACTACCTGGACAACTTTGCTGAAACTGCCGGAACTACTCTGCTGGGGCAAGAGAAAAAAATTAGCAGTGGCAGGGGATATGCCTTGCACCTTGCCTTTTATAACTGCTCCACCAAGGCTGTCAACAGTAACCTCTACTTCTTGACCCGGCCGTACACTTTGTATTTTGGTTTCGTCAATATTAGCCATCACCCAGATATTGGAGTCATCAAACAGGGTTACAATTAGCGAGCCAGGTTCCACAATTGCGCCGGGGTATGTCCAGACAGCCACAACATAACCCGAAACAGGAGCTGCCACTCCCTGGATCGAAGAAGAACTAGAGAAAGGGGGAGTACCAATCTCAGCTACAGCCTGTTGTCGCTTGACACGGTCTCCAATATCTACATTTACACTGATTATCTGGCCAACGGCCAGGGAAGATACAGAAATAAGCGGGGCATTGATATAGGCATTGTCAGTGGTAACGTACTGGGAGCCCTGATGCCAGGAAATAACACCATAAGCAGCCCAGCCTAGTATAAAAATTATTATTACCGACACTATTACTTTGTGCCTCATTGCCCTCACCTTCCTTATCATCTCTTTTTGCCTTAAAATTGCTTATTCCGCGAGTCACAGTGAAGTCGATTCGTGTGACATTTCCATCCTCCTATTCTGCCTTGGTGTCAAACATCAGAGTGCCGAAGGCAACTCCTAGGACAGCCACGGTAAGCAGTACGGCAAAGGCCAGCCACAGGTCGGACCAAACGTATCCTCGCTGGACCAAATCGCGGACACCGACTACAGCATAATCCACCGGATTGAAATGCCTTACTGCGTTGAGCCAGCCCGGAAGCACGCTGCCTGGCATCATCATCGACGAGAGAAACATCAGCGGCATGGTGAAAAGGTTGGTAACTGCCATGACTGTTTCTTGTCGCCTAAGGAGAAGGACCAGGCCGTTAGAGAAGGCAGCGAACCCCACCCCGAGCAGCGCCACAAGGACAAGGGCGAACAGCACTCCGAACAGACCCGTGGCGAAGTGTACCCCCATAATTGCAGCGATGATAAAGACTACTACCGCTTGAATGATGGCCACCACTACGCTGGCAGCGACGCGGCCCGTTATGATGGAGACCCGGGTCACCGGCGTGGCCAGCATTTTGGACAATCTGCCCGCATCTATGTCCATCAGCATGCCAAAGCCGGCGAAGGCTGAGCCGAACAGCACCGTCATTACCACCACCCCGGGAGCGAAGAATTCGAGGTAGCTGCCGCCCAGGCCGGGCATATTACCCAACGACTTGAATATCTGGGTGAAGAGGACCAGCCACAGTATTGGCTGAAATAGGGTCATAAAGATAAACACGGGCATACGAATCCGTGCCCTGAGGTCGCGTAGAACTATATACCAGGTATCAGCTAAAGCGTTCATCTTTGCCTCCTGTTGGCCCTTCGTCGCAACTGAGCGGAGGTAGTAGGTGTGCCCTGCTGGGCACGTATGGTGCGGCCAGTGTACTTCAGAAACACATCATCCAGCGACGGCCGTGCCATGGATATGGTCTTGACCTCGATGCCCTGGCTGGCAAGGAGCTGCATTATGCTGGGTATGGCTGACCCGCCATCGTTCACATAAACTGCAAGCTCGCTGTCCGTCGCCTGAGTTCTGTTGACAAATGGCTTGCCCGACAGCACCGACTCGCTACGCCTGATGAATTCCTGGTATTCCTCATCCTTATCTACACGGAGGGAGAGCGTAACCACATCGCCACCTATAGACCTCTTCAGTTCATCAGGGGTACCCGTGGCGATTATCTTGCCCAGGTCAATGATAGCGATGCGATCGGTCAGCCGGTCGGCTTCCTCCATATACTGTGTTGTCAGAAATATCGTCACACCCATGGTCTTCGCCAGATTGCGGATATAGTCCCAGATTTGATTCCTGGTCTGTGGATCGAGCCCTGTCGTCGGCTCATCCAGAAAGAGTACCTGGGGCTGGTGGATTATCCCCATAGCGAGATCGAGCCGCTTGCGCATACCTCCGGAGTAGGCGGAGACCATCCTGTTCTCGAAGCCGGTCAGGCCAACCCGTTCAAATAGATCCTTCACCCGTTGCTCGATGGTTTTGCTGTCCAGTCTGTAGAGGTGCCCATAAAACGTCAGGTTCTCTTGGCCAGTTGCGTGCTCATCTACCCCTACGTCCTGGGCTACGTAGCCGATAAGCTTACGAACTTCGTCTGGGCTCTTTACGATGTCAAAGCCAGCCACCGTAGCGGTTCCTGAGGTGGGGAGGATAAGCGTATTTAGCATCTTGATGGTGGTGGTCTTGCCAGCGCCATTTGGCCCCAGGAAACCGAAGATCTCACCGGTGTTGACCTCGAAGTCGATGCCGTCAACCGCCGTGACATCGCCGGGGAAGACCTTAGTGAGACTCTGAGTACGAATAACGCTCATTCTTACTCCTTTATTACTTTAGTGGTGTCCAGAACATGTATCAGGCATCCTCATGACACAGTCTACTCTTTTTCAAAGACCTTTCCCTTCTCGCTTTCCAGAATTCTGTTGATAATTTTTTTATTCAGTTCACAGTATTTCAAAAGCTCCTCATCATCAAAAACATCAAACAGCTTTTCCAGGTTTTTCATCTGTGGTACATCAACTTGCTTTTTGCCTTGGTCAGAAAGCCTGACTTTCAGGGCACGGCGGTCTTCAGGGCTCCTTTCTCTACTCAGGTAACCCCTTTTGACCAGTGTATCTGCCAGTTGTGTTACCGCGCTGCTAGTAATTCCGAGCAAGTCAGCAATCTCTTTTACTCTGATACCATCATGTTCCTTCACAACATGTAGAACCCACGCTTGAGTATAGGTGAGGTTTCTCTGCTTAAGATAAGGGCCCTTATATCTCATTATCATGCGCCTTAACGCGTTAAGGTCCGCGCGAAGCTCTCCAATTTGTTCTTTCCTGTCCAGCATAGGTACCTCTAAATATAATTAAGTTCTAATTAATAAAATACTTAGCTATTATACAATCTTCATATTCATCCGTCAACTTCATAACACTTAGACATTAGAGACAAACCACATACAGCTCATGGAGCATATAGAATGAGCATTCGTGTATATATGTTAATGTGCTCCACCGTACTGGATTCGAACCATGACCCCAGGCAGTGACTAATCTAACATTTAGCCAAATTGTGTGACCTAACCCAGTCCCTCATGTAGATTAAGAAGCAAGCCAGGAGAGCGAACTTTCAAACCCCGTTCGGAGGGGTCACGCTTCTTCTAATCTTGCCAAGTTTCCCTTTAAAATTTCGCAAAAATAAGGCGTTTCAACCCAGCTTGACTAATTCCCCCTTTAATGTTTCCCTTTGCAGCCAGCGAATGGAAAAGCAAAGGGGAATTTGTTGCTAATACATTCCAATTCGCTTTCGAGGATTAGTTCTCCACCGACTGTCCGCCCTCCCTCCGCCCCAACCCCCTACAGCAACCTGTTTCAATCCCCTTTCGAGGATTAGTTCTTCATCAACATTCCGCCAGATTGGGTCAGTTAGCACAGCCTCTCCCGTAAATTAAGAGGCGGGGAAGCTGATGAGATTGCCACGCTTCCCCCATGAGGAAGTATTATTCTTGCTCTAAGTCTTTGACTAGCTCATCAACTGAGGCAAAAGTCTTGACGCGTCCAGCCTTGATATCCTCGTTAGCTTCCCTTTCAGCTTCCTGCCATCCTTTGGTCCAAAAGTAGGCCTGGCTCTTGTCCACTAATTTCTTTGGCATTAGCACTGCCCTGTCATCTACCACTTCAATTTCGACCAAGTCACCTTCCTCAATCCCGAGTTCCTTACGCACAGATGCTGGAAGGGTAACTTGCCCATGCCTGGTAACTTTGCTATACGCCGGCATTTTCATCACCTCCTAAGGTCGCTCCAGTGCTTCATCATGGCGTCCAATGTTACGCAAGAGGATTGTATCCCTCTCAATTTGGAAAGTCATCCTCAGTGAATGACTTACCCTGGCTTCCCAAATATATTCCGTTCCCTTTACTTTCTTTGTCCTGAGAGCAGGATATCGAATGTCCATTGCCAGGTTTTTGATTGCCTTACGAGCTATCGCTTTCTCCTCTTCATTAAGATGTTTCCATGCTTTCTTAAATCTGGCAGTTCGAGCAACCCTCATGGAAAAATTTCCTTATTTTGTATGAAATTACTATATTACTAATATAGTAATTTGTCAAGTATTTTAGCAATGTTAACGAAATGTCAGAATGTGCAACTAGCCTCTCACGGTTAAGAGGCGAGAGTTGCTGAGATTGCTTCGCAGAACCTGTCCTGAATACCATGAGATTCTTCCCCTTCACTTCGTTCAGGGTCAGAATGACACATCCCCTTCCCTGTCATTGCGAGGAGCAGCAGCGACGAAGCAAACTCGAGCGAGATTCCTCGTTTTACTCGGAACAAGCTCCGCAATCCCCGCGGATTCTCCCGGGCAAATATGGCGGGAGGGAGTTAGAGGGAGGGGGGAATTCACCCTCACCTTATTTTACCCCAAAAATTCTGTGAATTTTCGGGGACCCCGTTATTCCTCTCCCATCAAGGGAGAGGAGACTTTTCTGAGATTGCTATGCTTCGCTCGCAATGACAGGCAGGAAATAGGTGCAGAATAACAACGGGGAAAGTAGGCCTACAATGACAGGTGGGAAATGTGGAGTTAGCCCACCATTCTCTACATAAGGAGAGGAGCTTTAGTCATTAAAGCTCCTCTCCAATCTTCCTATTCAATTTTAGCATCACCCCTACTCTCCCATTCACTTTTCGGCTGAGTAGCCGTTGCTCTATTAAGAGCCCTATATTACAGCGAAGAGCTCGGGGCTTCCCAAAGCTCCCCACCAGCGCATGTTACGCACTTACCAGACTCCACGCCTTCCTACGCTGGCGGAGAGCCTGGATCAGGAAACATCCATCGGCATAACCAGGCTTGTATCCTTATCATGCCCAACCTCCTTATCCTTTTCTATTATTGTAGCAAAAAATAACGGCACGAGTCAAGTCCCTGTGCTGGCTGACCACATAGGTAACACTGGACTATGGATTTTAGCAAGCTCTCTTTCAATATACTCTACTGGAGCAAGATAGCCAAGGGATTGGTGTGGACGATTGAAATTATACTCTATAAGCCAT
>Ga0210031_1001013_pt1 | contig 16839 bp, 8 predicted proteins | sample CryGeyCG2014_080_FD_185455 | JGI IMG/M metagenome (GOLD analysis project Ga0210031, IMG submission 185455) | Groundwater microbial communities from aquifer - Crystal Geyser CG03_land_8/20/14_0.80 (SPAdes) (version 2) | ecosystem: Environmental > Aquatic > Deep subsurface > Groundwater | place... | reverse complement strand
GTGCAGAATAGGGCGGGGACGACCGATACGGTAGCCAATCAGACGGAGCTGACCAGCCAATCTTCATCTGCTTTTGAAAAAGCGGTGAACGACAAAAATTTTGCCAAAGTTTCGGCGCTGATGGCAGCGAAAGTCTTTTATGTCGTTGATGCAAGCGACTGCTGCGGGGACATAACCAGAAAAGAGGCCGTCGAACATCTTCAAAATTATATCCGCGGCGTGAAATTGTTTAATTTCGATCAAGAGCAACAAGTAATAAAGCAGATGAAAGTGAATCTGGCCGGCACTTTCGCCAAATACACCATCGGAATCGCCGACAACAAAATGGTTTTGTCGTATCACTTGGACAAACAGGGGAAAGTTGATGACATTATGCTTTCCGCCTCGCATTTGATGTATGATTTGGAGTAAAGCAGGCATTGTTTTGTTTATGAAAATTTTTCTCAAGATAAAGCGGGACAATCAGATAAATTTGTCAATAACAAGAAAAGGAAACGTTGTTGGTCGGACAAAATGGAAAGAAAATAATTCTCTTTCCCGTATCTTGCTTTTCAAAATTGACCAAATTTTGCGTCGCCGCAGAATAAGACTTGACAAAATTTCCGGCTTTGAGATAATAAGTGACGTGCCGGAAAAATGGACTTCCTGCCGGATTGCCGAGATTACGCTGAAGAGCTTGGTACTTGCAAAGAAAAATCCCCTGTGATATCATCAAAATTACTTGAATTCAACTTTTGGGGGAATTGAATAACAAACAAGAGTTAAACTAAATACGTTTTAATAAACCACTGCCGTTATCCCAAACTTCCAAGAAATTTCGCGAAGCGGGAAAGGGAAGTGGAGTGTCTTTTATGTCGCAAGAGGCGAAAACTCTTGGGGTGAAAGAGTCTTTTAGCCCGCAATCCTCTTTGAGCAAGAGGATATTTTTCAAGCATCTTCCAATGGTTTCGCTTCCAAACCTTATTGAAGCGCAGACCACTTCTTATCAATGGTTCGTAAAAGAAGGTCTTAAGGAGCTTCTTGACGAGGTAAATCCGATCAAGGATTTTACCGGAAAAGACCTTGAACTCACTTTTGGGGAATATTATCTGGATGAACCCAAATATGACGAAAAAACTTCAAAAGCGAAAAATATTTCCTTTGAAGCTCCTCTTCGATCAAAAGTAAAGCTACTCAACAAGCAAACCGGCGAAGTGAAGGAGCAGGAAGTGTATTTGGGCGATATGCCCCTTATGACGGAAAGGGGAACTTTCATAATAAACGGAGTTGAACGAGTAGTTGTCAGTCAGCTCATTCGCAGTCCGGGAGTGTTTTTTACTATGGAATACCAAAAAGGCCGCCGGCTGTTCGGAGCCAAAATTATTCCCAATCGGGGAGCCTGGCTTGAAATGGAAACGGATTTTGACGGAGTCATTTGGGTGAAAATTGATCGGAAGAGAAAGGTGGCCATCACTTCGCTTTTGCGGGCTTTTGGAATTGCGAGCGACGAAGAACTTCTCAAGACTTTCTCTGATGTAAATACGGGAGAAATAAATTATATCGAGGCCACTATTGAAAAGGACGCGGCGAAAAATCAGGGCGAGAGTTTTCTGGAAGTCTATAAAAGAATCCGGCCGGGAGATCTGGCCTCGAAGGAAAACGCAAAACAGATGATCGAGGCTATGTTTTTCAATTTTGACCGCTATGATTTCGGAAAAGTCGGCCGCTACCGCTTAAATCAAAGACTTGAAATTGATTGTCCAAATGACGAAAAACACAGAATTTTGCGCCCGGAAGATCTTATTTTGATTATCAAAGAAATTATCCGTCTTAATAATGATCCGATGGCGATACCGGATGACATTGATCATCTGGGAAATAGGCGCGTACGCTGTATTGGTGAACTAGTGCAGAACAAATTCCGGGCGGGACTGGCGAGACTGGTGCGCAATATCAAAGACCGGATGAGTACCTGCGATCTGGCAACGGTCGTGCCGGGGCAGCTCATCAATTCCCGGCCGGTAGCTGCCGCCGTTAAGGAATTTTTTGCTTCCTCGCAGCTTTCCCAATTTATGGATCAGGTAAATCCCCTGGCGGAACTGGAACACAAAAGGAGGCTCTCGGCTATGGGACCGGGGGGACTCACAAGGGAACGGGCCGGCTTTGAAGTCCGCGACGTTCACCAGTCCCATTACGGACGGATTTGTCCGGTGCAGACTCCGGAAGGACCAAACATCGGACTGGTAAATCATCTGGCTTGTTATGCCCGAATAAATGAATACGGATTTATCGAGACTCCTTATCGAAAGGTAGTATTGAAAAACGGAAAACCCTTTGTGACGAAAGAAATAGAATATCTCAACGCTACGGTTGAGGACAGAAAAGTTATTGCTCACGCTGATGTGGAACAGGACGAGGAAGGTTTTATTCTTGAGGAAAAAGTGGAAGCGCGCGTCAAGGGCAAGCCCTCTATGATTGAGGCAGAAAAAATTGATTTCATTGATGTTTCTGCCAAGCAGTGTATATCTGTCGCAACGGCGCTTATTCCGTTTCTGGAGCACGATGATGCTCACCGGGCGCTGATGGGATCAAATATGCAGCGCCAGGCAGTTTCTTGTGTTATGCCCCAGGCTCCGCTGGTGGGAACAGGACTCGAGGATAAAGCGGCGGCTGATTCGGGGCAAGTGGTTTTGGCTCAAAAAGACGGGGAAGTGATTGAGGTTGATTCCGATCACATCACGGTCAAATCGGAAAATTCCGCTGGGAAGCCAGAGAAAAAGGTTTACGCTCTTCAAAGTTTTGAGCGCTCGAACGCTTTCACTTGCATGAATCAAATTCCAAGGGTTGCCAAGGGAGACAAGGTAAAAAAAAGTCAGCTTCTGGCAGACGGCGCCTCGACTGACAACGGCGAACTGGCCTTGGGTCAAAATGTTCTGGTGGCTCTGATGCCCTGGGAAGGCGCCAACTTTGAAGACGCGATAATCATTTCGGAAAAACTTCTTCGGGACGACCGCTACACCTCAATTCACATCGAGGATTTTTCCGTTGATGTTCGTGATACAAAGCTTGGCCCCGAAGTTATCACTCGCGATATTCCCAATATCGGAGAGGAGCGTCTCAAAAATCTTGACGATACAGGAATAATCCACATTGGAGCGGAAGTTTCTTCGTGCGACATATTGGTTGGAAAAATTTCTCCCAAAGGGGAGGGCGATCTCACGCCGGAAGAGCGACTTCTGCGGGCAATCTTTGGAGAAAAGTCAAAGGACGTAAAGGATACTTCGCTTTATCTTCCTCATGGCGAACACGGAAAGGTGGTTGATATAAAGATATTTTCCCGCGAACAGGGCGATAAGCTGCCGGCGGGAGTGATTCAGCAAATTCAGATAAGTGTAGCCCAGCTTCGGAAAATTGCAGTGGGGGACAAACTTGCCGGGCGTCATGGAAACAAGGGTGTTATTTCAAAAATCGCCGCGGTCGAAGACATGCCGTTTCTGCCCGACGGAACCCCAGTTGATATCATTTTGAATCCTTTGGGAGTAGCCTCCCGAATGAACATCGGACAAATTCTGGAAGCCCATCTCGGCTGGGCGGCGGCACAGCTCGGCTATAAAGTGGCCAGCCCTTCTCTGGCTGGAATAAAAGAAGTCGACATAAAAAAGGAACTCAAGAAGGCCGGCCTTTCAGAGGATGGAAAATTAAGGCTCATAAACGGCAAGACCGGTGAATTTTTTGACGAAAAAACACTGGTTGGTTTTATGTACATCATGAAACTCAACCATTTAGTGGAAGACAAAATCCATATGCGCTCGATTGGACCCTATTCTCTCATCACCCAGCAGCCGCTGGGCGGCAAAGCTCAATTTGGCGGACAGCGCTTTGGAGAAATGGAGGTTTGGGCGCTGGAAGGTTACGGGAGCGCTTATACTCTTCAGGAGATGCTGACGATAAAGTCAGATGATGTTTTGGGACGCTCGAAGGCTTATGAGTCGATAATCAAGGGTGAGCAGATCAGGAATCCAAACGTGCCAGCTTCTTTCAACGTTTTAGTGAGCGAACTTAAGGGACTTTGCCTTAATATCGAGCTGGCAGAGGAGAAGGGAGAAAAACCGGAAGAAGAAAAGGGCGGAGAAAAAAAGAATATTTCGTAATTGGCAAGTTCGCGGTTAGCAATTGGGATTTTTGTAAATTTTATTCAAGTTGCAAATTATAATATGTTTCAATCATCTAATGCTAAACTAAACGACTTTAAATCCATCCGCCTGCGACTGGCCAGTCCGGAGGATATTTTGAATTGGTCGCATGGGGAAGTAACAAAGCCGGAGACTATCAACTATCGCACCCAGCGCTATGAGCGCGACGGTCTTTTTTGCGAGAAAATATTCGGTCCGGCCAAAGACTGGGAATGTTATTGCGGGAAATACAAAAAAATCCGCTACAAGGGAATAATTTGCGATAAATGCGGCGTGGAAATAACCCGCTCGATAGTCCGCCGGGAAAGAATGGGGCATATCAAACTTGCCGTTCCTGTCTCCCATATCTGGTTTTTGCGCGGCGTGCCTTCAAAAATTGGTCTGGCTCTCGGTATGTCCACCCAGGATCTTGAAAAGGTGGTTTACTTTGCGAGTTACGTTGTAATGGAAGTAAATGAGGAAGCCCGTCGGGAAGCGCTGCAGAGGCTTGATTCCGAGCTTAAGAGCAAACAGAAAAAAGCCAAGAGCGGAGAAGGGGAAGAGTCCATTTCGGATTTGAAAGATGTCTATCAGGTCAGCCGGGAGGAACTCAAAAGTCTCAAAAAATTTCAAATTCTCTCCGAGGTTGAATATTTCAATCTTTCCATGAAATACGCCCATGTCTTTCGGGCCGGCATTGGAGCAGAAGCTGTCCGGAAACTCCTCGAGGAAATGGATTTCGATGAGGAGATAGGTCGAATTAAAAAACACCTTCAGGACGACAAAAGTTCCGACAAAAGGCGTCTTCTCAAAAGACTAAAGCTGTTTCAGGGTATGAGGCAGTCGGGAATACGTCCGGAGTGGATGTTTCCGACGGCTATACCGGTTATTCCTCCGGATCTTCGTCCGATGGTTCAGCTTGACGGAGGACGGTTTGCCACCTCGGATCTCAATGATCTCTACCGGCGAATTATCAACCGCAACAATCGTCTCAAAAAACTAATCGAAATTGGAGCGCCGGAAGTGATTGCGCGAAATGAAAAAAGAATGCTTCAAGAGGCGGTAGATGCTTTGTTTGATAATAGCGCTCGCCGCGGCCAGACGTCAGTTGCCGCATCAACCGGTCAGAGAAGAGCTTTGCGGTCTTTGGCGGATATGCTCAAGGGAAAAAAGGGGCGTTTTCGGCAGAATCTTCTTGGCAAGCGGGTTGATTATTCCGGACGAAGCGTAATCGTAGTCGGTTCCCAGCTAAGATTGCGCCAGTGCGGTCTTCCCAAGAAAATGGCGCTCGAGCTTTTCAAACCTTTTATTATTAACAAGCTAATTGAGGGAGAACACGCGCACAATGTCCGGAGCGCCGGCAAAATGGTTGAATTTGAAACCGAGGAAGCCTATAAAATGCTTGACGAAATAATCGAACATCATTACGTGCTTCTCAATCGCGCCCCGACTCTTCACCGATTGAGCATTCAGGCTTTTCAGCCGGTTCTTATCGAGGGAAAAGCGATTCAAATTCATCCAATGGTCTGCGCCGCCTTCAACGCCGACTTCGATGGAGATCAAATGGCCGTTCATGTTCCTCTCACGGCTGAAGCAAGGCGTGAAGCCAGCGACATAATGCTTTCTTCGCAGAATCTCCTGAAGCCCGCTAGCGGAGAGCCGATCACCATTCCCTCCCAGGATATGGTTTTGGGCTGTTATTATATGACTCATATTCTCAAGGAGCTCAAAGGGGAAGGGAAGATTTTTTCCGGAGGGGAGGAAGCAATAATGGCTTATCATTTTGAGAAAGCAGATCTGCGAGCGAAGGTAAAGGTGAAAGTAGATGATGAAATTGTTGAAACTTCTCCGGGAAGAGTTCTTTTCAATCAGATAATTCCAGAGGAATTGGGATTCGTCAATCAGGAAATGGATAAAGGAAAACTTCGCGAGATTGTGGGCCGATGTTTGGAAACAGTTGGTCCGGAAAGAACAGCCAGATTCGTTGATGATCTCAAAAATTTGTCGTTCGCGATTGTAACTCGTTCAGGAATGAGCTGGGGAATGAATGATTTGATTGTGCCTGCTAAAAAAGAAGGGATACTCCGGGAAGCAGAAAAAAGAGTCGAAATGATTGACAAGCAATTTGAAATGGGCCTTCTTACTATTCAGGAAAGAAAAAACCGGGTTATTGAAATTTGGAACGAAGCCAAAAACAAAATAACGTACGCCGTTCGCGAATCTTTGGACAAGGAAGGACCGGTTTATTCGATGGTCTATTCAAAGGCCCGCGGGACGGAAGCGGTAATTGTTCAGATGACGGGAATGAAAGGATTGGTGGCGGGGCCAACGGGAGAGACTATTGAGCTTCCGGTGAAGTCCTCATTCAAGGAAGGCTTCAATGTGCTGGAATATTTTATTTCCACCCACGGTGCCAGAAAAGGTATGGCCGACACCGCCCTTCGCACGGCAACCGCCGGTTATCTCACCAGACGCCTCGTGGATGTCGCTCAAGATGTGGTTGTTCGGAAGCAGGACTGCAAAGATAAAGAGGGAACTTATCTCTATCGGGAAGATTCTGATGTGGTCAGCATAAGTTTTGCTTCGCGCCTGCGAGGCCGGGTTTTGGTTGAGGATGTGAAGGATTCTGCAACCGGCAGAGTTGTTGCTAAAAAAGGAGAAATGGTATCCAAAGACAAGGCTCTGGAAATCGAGAAAAAAGGCATTGACAAGGTAAAGATCCGGTCGGTGGTAACCTGTAAGGCCAGACGCGGAATCTGCCAGACATGTTACGGGCTTGATTTGGGGAGAAACGAACTGGTGCAAATCGGCCAGGCGGTTGGCATTGTTGCCGCCCAGGCCATTGGCGAACCGGGAACCCAGCTCACGATGAGAACTTTCCACATTGGCGGCGTGGCCGGAACTGATATCACCCAAGGTCTTCCCCGGGTTGATGAAATTTTCGAAGCCCGTCTGCCAAAAGGAGAGGCGGCTGTTTCTGAGATTGACGGAAAAGTTGTGGAGATAAAAGAAACCGAGAAAGAAAAGATAGTGAGAATTGAGCAGGAAGGACCAAAGAAAAAGAAAGAGATCAGAGAATATATAGTTCCGGGAGTAATGAATCTCAATGTGAAAGAAGGAGAGCTGACTGCGCGGGGGCAAATCTTGAGTGAAGGTCACATTGATCTCAAAAAACTTTTCAAGATCGAGGGGCGTGATGCTATTCACCGCTATATTATTAAAGAGGTTCAGGAAATTTATTCGGCTCAAGGAGAAGGAATTAATGACAAGCATATCGAGATTATCATTCGCCAGATGCTTTCCCGGGTCCGGATTCTTGATCCGGGCGATACCGATCTTCTGCCGGGGGATATTGTTGAAGAAGTTCAGTTTTTGGAAGCCAATGAAGAGGCCAAAAAACAGAAAAAGAGCGTCGCAGTTGCCGAAAGACTCTTGCTTGGCATATCCAAAGTGGCTCTTTCCACGGAAAGCTTTTTGTCCGCGGCTTCCTTTCAGGAAACTGCCAAGGTTCTCATAAACGCCGCCGTGACCGGAAAAGAGGACAAACTGCGCGGCCTCAAGGAAAATGTTATCATCGGAAAACTGATTCCGGCCGGAACGGGATTTCGGGGATAAAAAGGTTAAAAAGTTCGGCTTTAAAAGCGAAAGAATTTATTCTTTCGCTTTTAAAGCCGAACTTTGAAGAGCGCCAAACAACTATAAATGCAGTTTTCTAGAATTAAGGAAAAATTTTTGCCTTTTTTGATTTTCACAAAGGAAAATCTTCGTGCTTTTGAGAAAAAGGAGGAAACGGCTAGCGCCGGCATCAGATATTGGATGAAAAGCGGAAAAATTATCCAGCTGAAAAAAGGTTTATATGTGCTAAAAGAACGCTGGGAAAAGGAAAGCCAAAAAGATGCCTATCTGGAATATATTGCCGGCAAAATGCTGGAGCCGTCTTATCTTTCCTTTGAGTACGTGCTTTCGAAATACGGCATTTTGAGCGAGCCGGTTTCGGCGCTTACCTCCGCGACGGCGAAAACAAGCCGGGAGTTTTCCAACGCTCTCGGATCATTCAGATATTATACTTTGGCGCCAGAGCTCTTTTGCGGATATGAGGCGAAAGAAAAAAACGGCTTTCCCGTCCTTGAAGCTTCTAAAGCGAAAGCCCTTTTTGATTTTTTGTATATACGCTTCCTGAAGCAAAAGCCGATTACCGCGAAAGCAGTGGAAGACCTTCGTATTAATTGGGAAAATATCAGCCGGAAAGAATTTGAGCGGGCGGAATCGTATTTGAAATTCACAAAAAACAAGCGGGTTAGGGATATATTTAAAATTATAAAAAGCCGATATTATGCTAAAAGAATTTCTTAGAAAGATAGTGCTCGAGAAAAGAGCGGCTGGCGTCCCCGATTTTGTCATTCGCAATTTTCTGAAAGAATATCTGCAGTATCCGGTCTTGGAATTTTTGTATGGCGATCCCCAGTACAAAAATTTCATTTTCACCGGCGGATCATGCCTACGGATTTGTTTTGGAGCGCCAAGGCTTTCGGAAGATTTGGATTTTGATCTCTCCGAGAAGGATTTCAAGAAGTTTGATCTTGCGAAACTGGGTCAAGAGGCAAAAGATTATTTTGAGAAAAAATATCTTTTGAAAATAGAAACGTGCCAGCAGGGAAAACAGAGACTATATTTGAAATTTCCCGTTCTCAAAGAATTGGGCCTCACCAAAGAAAACGAGAGCGACTTGCTTTTCGTAAAAATCGAAACCAGTCTGTCACCTTTCAAAAATCCCGGAACAGAGATCACGCCTCTTTCGAAATACGGTTTCAATTTCGTGGCGATAAATTATACTCTTTCATATCTTATGACCGGAAAACTTTACGCCATTTTTTCAAGAGAGTGGTTTGAGGGAAAAGAAAATGAAATCGACATCAAAGGCTGCGATTTCTATGATCTTTTCTGGTATTTTCAAAACGGTGTTTTGCCGGACTGGAAAAATCTCAAAAAACTAACCGGCATTTCCGGAGAAGGGCAACTTAAAAAAGAACTCAAAAAAAGAATCAAGGCGAAAGTGACGCCGCAAAAACTTTCTTATGACCTCAAAAACTTTTTTCCCGACCAAAATTTCGTTTCCGGCTTCTGCAAAAATTACGGGAAGATTATGGAAAAGTATATTTAGCTCCCGATATTATTCTTAATTCAGATGAATTCGGCTTAAAGAAAAATTCCCTAGAGGGAATTTTTCTTTTGAAAACTTGCTACAACTAGTTGTAGCAAGTTCATATCTTTTCCAGCACATAATATAAATTCTCGTCGCTTTTTCAGGCTTAAAAATTTTCCGTCAAGGTTCAGCCTTAGTGAAGTTACTAAAATTTGAGGTCAATCTTGTTTGTTTGATTTTCTTCAATATCAATTGCTTCTGCTTCCTTATAATAATTTTCCACCAGACCTTGCGGGAGATTGGGGATTTTTCCCCGTAGTAATTCTTTGACCGTTATAATTTGAATTCTGGGAAATTCAATTTTGCCGGTGAGCGGAGTGGAAAAACTTCCCGCGTTAACTGCTTCGCTCGTCATAGGCTTTGTTGGCTCTTCGAGAGTAATGAATATTCCGGCTTCAGCCTTTTCTCTTTCCACATCTCCTTTGAGTGTCGCTATCTGGCTTCTTTGCACGCTTCCTCCTTTTACTTGAACAATGGCTTTTCCGTACTCCCATTTTCCTTTTCCGTTCCTATTTCCATTTCCATTGCCGTTTGCCATATTTTTGTGAAAATATATTACTCCGTCAATGCCCTTATCGGCTCCCCGCATTTTATCCCTGCTTTTACTTTGAGAGGGAATGGCATTAACCAAATCAAGCGCCCAGTATTCAAATTCAAACGGATCCTTTTTGAATAATTCTTTCGCGCCGGATAAATCTGTTGGCAAACCGTCGGTATAAATCTGTTTTTTTCCTATCCCAAGCCGGTTTCTTAGACGATATTTTATCAGGTTAATGGCCAAACTTGTAATATCTACTCCGACCCATTTTCTTTTTAGCTTTTCCGCTACTGCAACGGTTGTGCCGCATCCGCAGAAAGGATCCAGTATCCAATCTCCCTCGTTCGATGAGGCTTTTATTATTTTTTCTAAAAGTGCTTCCGGTTTCTGAGTGGGATATCCAAGCCGTTCCTTTGCTGAAGGAGGAATAAATGGTATTTGCCAAACATCATTCTCTGGAACACCCTCTTCTTTAGTTTTCTTTACAAGATACTTTTCTTCTCCTTTAAATCTATGCAGTGTATGTTCTTTTCTTTTAAGAGAGCCCTCTGTATATGGAATATAAGGCTGATTCCATATGTAGTTATCGCTCTTTGAATAAAAAAATATTATGTCGTGCAGCCTTTGAAATTTTTTTGCTTTTGCTGTCCATCTTCTATAATGCCATATGATTTCATTCCTGAAGTTTTTCTTTCCAAAGACAACATCCAAAACTATTTTTAAATAATGACTGGCTGTTGGGTCGCAATGAAGATAAAGGCTTCCCGTTTTTTTCAAAACGCGATGCAATTCAATCAGCCTGACCGTCATCATAACGAGATATGCCAGCACGTCGTTGTGCCCCAGTATTTTTTCAAGCGCCAGCATCAGCTTGGCGATATTGTCGTTTGTTTTTGTGACCAGATGGTCGAAAGTATGTTTTGATTCACGCGACCAATGCCATGAATCTTCGAAAGCGTGAACCTGTGCCGGGCTGTCCTGCAAGCCTTCTTTAAAAAGCACGTTATAATCGCGGCTGGAATTAAAAGGCGGATCGAGGTATATCAAATCGAAACTCTCGCTCGGAATTTTCTTGCGCAAGATTTCCAAATTATCGCCGAAAAATAGGGTACGATTTTTCATGATCTCGAAAACTTAGATTTTAATTTAGTAAAGCTTAAATCCTTCCCATATAATACGCCCATTTTTGCCTTTCGTCAAAGAGAAATATTCAAGTTTGTATTGAGATTGGCGTTCGCTGGAAATTTCCTGAATAGTGTGCTAAAATAAGCAAGTAATCAGCTTCGAAAACCAAATGGGCCGAAGAAAAAAGAAAAAAGATAAAGAAAACTGGAACGGGAACGGGCGAAGGAGAAGGTCGAAAATCAGCATGGACACAAAACGCTCTATCATCGCGGTGCTTTTGATCGCGCTGGCGATTTTGAGCGTGTTTAGTTTGTTCGGCGGAGCGGGCGCGTTTGGAACATATCTCAATAAAATTCTCGCCCTTGCTTTTGGCGCGGGAAGATTTTTACTTCCGCTTCTTCTGGCGATTGTCGGCTTTATGTATTTCCGCCGCGGCACGGAATCGTATTATGTTTTCGTGACGGCTGGGTTCATTTTGTTCTTCGCGAGTGTTCTTGGAATCATTCATATTTTCCACCCGCTTTTAAAAATGCTTGAAATTGCCAAAAGCGGGCAGGGAGGCGGATTTTTGGGAACGGCGGCGGCTTACCCGGTTCTGCACCTTTTCGGGTTTTGGGCCGGCTTGGTGGTGCTTCTTGCGATTGCTCTTGCGTCCCTCCTTCTGGCGCTCAACGTTCCGTTTCGGGCGCTTGTTAAGCCGGTTGAATGGATAAAGGAAAAAGAAGATGAAGCGGAAGATGAAAGAGGCGAGGAGGGGAGAGAGGAACCAAAGATTACCATAGAGGAAAAGCCGTCAGCGGCGGCAAGAATCAGCGAAATGCTGAAAAGAAGACCGGAAAAAATCGTTCCCGAAAAAGGAATGCCAGTTTCGGAAAGGCAAAGAATGATCGCCGGATGGAAATTGCCTCCCCTTAATCTTCTGGAGCGGACAACCGGCACGGCCAAAGCCGGCGATATTGAAGCCAATGCCAAAATAATTCAAAAAACCCTCAAGAATTTCGGAATTGATGTTGAGATCGGGGAAATCAGCGTTGGTCCGTCAGTGACGCAATATTGTTTCAAGCCGGCAGCCGGAGTCAAACTCTCGAAAATCACCACTCTCAACAATGATTTGTCTTTGGCGCTCGCCCAGCACCCGATCCGAATCGAGGCTCCCATTCCGCAAAAATCGCTCATCGGGATTGAAGTGCCCAACAAAGTTCCGACTCTGGTGAGGCTTCGGGATATTTTAGAAAGTACTGATTTTTCTGAAAGAAAATCGAATCTGACTGTCGCTTTGGGCCAGGACGTGGCGGGAAATTATATTCTCAGCGACGTCTCCACGATGCCTCACCTTATGATTGCCGGCGCGACCGGAACCGGAAAGAGCATTTGCATCAACACAATTATAACCTCGCTTCTTTATCAAAACTCCCCGGATGATCTGAAATTTATTCTCATCGATCCCAAGCGCGTCGAGCTCACCGCTTTCAACGGCATTCCGCATCTCTTGACACCAACGGTAGTTGATAACGGCAAAGTGGCCAACGCGCTCAAGTGGGTGATTGGACAAATGGAGGAACGTTACAAAATGCTTCAGGATTCGGGATCAAGAGATATATTTTCCTATAACGAAAAAATAAAAGGAGGCCGGAAGAAGGAAATCGTGGACGAGGAAACAGGTGAAATTACCGATAAAGAAGAAAAGCGCCTGCCGTTCATCGTTATCATTATTGACGAACTCGCAGACATTATGGCGAGCCATGCCAAAGAAGTGGAGGCGGCCATTGTCCGAATTGCCCAGATGGCGCGGGCGGTGGGGATTCATCTTATCGTTTCCACCCAGCGCCCGTCAGTGGAAGTTCTCACCGGACTTATCAAAGCCAATATCACGACGAGGATTGCTTTTCAGGTGGCCACCCAAATAGATTCGCGAACCATTCTTGATATGGCGGGATCGGAAAAGCTTTTGGGAAACGGAGATATGCTTTATCTCTCCGCCCGCTCGCCCAAACCAAAAAGAATTCAGGGAGTATTTGTTTCCGAATCGGAAGTAAGAAGGGTTGTGAAATCAATCAGGTCCCAGCTCAAAGAAGAGGTTGAATACGATGAAGGGGTTACCGCGCCGCAAAAATTGAGTTTTGGCGCGAAAGGGTTGGCTTTTTTCGGCGGCGGAGGCGAGGGAGAGGATGAATTGTACGAAGAAGCCGAAGAAACAATCATGAGAGCGGGAAAAGCTTCGGCCTCGCTTCTTCAGAGAAGGCTCCGGGTGGGATATGCCCGGGCGGCGCGGCTTCTGGATATTCTCGAGGCGAACGGCGTCATTGGCCCGGCCGACGGTTCCAAACCGAGAGAAGTTTTGATCGAGAGCGGCAGGCGGGATATCGGGCAAAGCGAAGTCGGCTATGAAGACGAGCCCAAAGACCAAAAAACACGGGAGCGTTGGCAAATGTGATTTTTGGGAGTATAGTATAGTGTAAGAATTCCGAGGACTAACGGCAAGGCAGAAAGAGTAATCAGAACTTTGCTGGATATGTGGTACAAAAAGACGGAATTCAAGAGCAGGGTTCACAGAAAACAGGAACTAATCAGAAAGAACTGTAAACAACGCGACTATTTCTTACAGCTAATTTGTTATCAATTTTCTTCCAGAAGATTGATAAGACCCAAAACTAATTAGATCTAAAAAATAAACAAGATGAGGAGGGCAATCGTTTATTTATCTTTTTCACTTTTTTGTTTTTGCGTCTTTTTTGCGCGTATTTCCCATGCCGCCGGTCCGACAAAAATCTCCTATTTCGTCGATACTCCGAGCACCTGGACGAAAGAAGACAGTCCCTATCTCGTGCAAAATCATGTTGTTGTGAGAGCTCCGCTCACTATTGAACCCGGGACGGTTGTGAAATTCAGCAGCGGCAATCCTGCCGATCTGACTCTTCAAAATGATTTTTATGTCAAAGGAACGCGGGAAGAACCCGTTGTTTTTACTTCAATCCGTGACGACTCGTATATGGGCGACAATGATGATGACCACGGCTACTATAAGCCCCGCGTGGGGGATTGGATTGGACTGAACTTCAACCCCTATCAAGATTATGCCCTTAAAATTGAGCATGCAAAGATAATGTATTCCGCTTTTGGAATATCCATCTATTCATCCAACAATCACTACAAGAACCGCACCGTAAAAAACTGCGAAATGAAAAACAACGGCTATGGAATTCTCGTCAATAACGCCGAACCGGTGATTGAAAACAATCTCATCGCAAACAATCAATTCGGCATAGGAGTGAACGCTTCTTCAAAAGTTACGAAAATAAGCAACAATTCCATATTCGACAATGAATTTGGAGCTATCGGTTCAAACAACGCGAATCCAAGTTTGGGTGCGCTGGACGCGAGATACAACTGGTGGGGCGACAAAAGCGGCCCGAATGGTCCCGATAATCCGAATGGAAAAGGAAACAAAGTTTTCGGCAAAGTGCTTTTTGATCCGTGGATTAAGGAAGATCCTCTTCAAACTCCCGACCCGGTGATTATCATTCCCGGCATTATGGGCTCCTGGGAAAAGAATGGAAAGTGGCAAATAGATCCCATTTTTCACACTTACGACGATCTACGGAGCGCGTTTTTGGCGAACGGTTACGAAGACGGTGAAGATGAAGAAAACGGGGGAAACTTTTTCACTTTTCCTTATGAATGGCGGGACAGCAACAAGGTTAATGCCGTTGAGTTGAAAGCTAAGATTCAGAAGATAAAAAACGAAACCGACCGACCGAAAGTGGATATAGTTGCCCACTCCATGGGCGGGCTTTTGGCGAGAGAATATATTGAATCAACTTATTATCAAAATGATATTGACCAGCTGATTACTATTGGAACTCCGCATCTCGGCGCGCCGAAGGACTACATGACGTGGGAAGGAGGAGAGTTTATGGGTTTTGAAAGTGTTGCACTAAAATATTTCTTTAATCAGGAAGCCAAAGAAAACGGTTACGATAGCATATTCCACTATATCCGCGGCCGGCCGATGAGTTCGGTTCAGGAACTTTTGCCGGTTTATGATTATCTGTATGATGACAACGGAAGCGATTATGATTTGCGGACGGGCTATCCTGCCAATTATCCCCGAAATGAATTTTTGGAGAATTTAAATAAAAGAGAAAAGACTGCAGAACTGGCGGATACTACAGAACTTTCCAATATCGTTGGAAAACAGGACAGGCAAACAACTACGATTTCCGGTTATAATGTTGTTAATGCTGATATGGGGGAATTATGGGAGTACGGTTATCCGCACGGTTTTGAAGTTCCCTGGGTAGGAGATCAAGGTTTGCGAAAAAGCGACGGCGATGGAACCGTGCCTCTATATTCTGCTGAAGCCGAACAGATTCCATTCGACAAAACAATATATTTTCAATCTAGACATAATGGCCTTCCCACCGACACACAGAAAGACATTCTGGAAATTCTCATCGGCATAAGACCGGAGAACGAAGTGAGAGAATGGAAAATCGACGATATTTTAATAAGCCTGGTTTTTTCTCCGGTTGATTTTCAAATAATTTCTCCAAGCGGGGAAAGGCTTGGAAAAGATTTTAAAACGGGGGAAGAATTAAATGAGATCGAAGGTGCATACTACAGTGGCTTCGACACGGATACCGAATTTATAACCATTCCGAACCCCGAAGACGGAGAATACAAGATTCTTGCCGAAGGAACAGGTGAAGGTAAATACAAAATCGAGATGACCAAAATCACGGAGGATGAAAACGATCCAGAGAAAACTAAAGTATCCACAGCCACGATTGAGGGGATGACGGAAAGCGGTCAAGTACAGGAGGCTGAAATTGAAATTACTGAAGAAGAAGTGATATACAATCCCGACACCACCCCTCCCACTATCATCATCTCTTCCCCGGAAGAAAAAATATATTTCAATGATCAGTATGATCTTCCGGTTGAATATTCAATCACTGACGACGTCTCTGCTTCTGAAGATATCACCAAAACGATCGAGTATGATAACCAGCCATTTGCTGAAATCCGGCTCGATCTTTCTCTTGAGTTTCTTGGCGAGCATAGTTTCAAAATTGCCGCCACCGACGAAGCGGGAAATACAGGTGAAAAAACAATAACATTCCAAATCACAACCAACCTCGATGCGATTCAGGACAACATCAACCACTATTGGGATCTCAAACTCATCAAGAAAAAAATCGCCAAGAGATATCTGACGATCAAATTGGGACATATCGAAAAACTCTTTGATCTTCTCGAAAAAATCGAAAACTCCAAATTGAAACCAAAACCAAAACAGGCGGTGATCGATGCGCTTAAGGAAGTTATCAATGCCGATATTAACCGACTTATCAAACAAATAAACCGAAGAATACCGCGCTGGTTTGATCAAAATATCGCAGATCTTCTGACTGAAAGCCTTGGTTGTTTGAAGATAAATTGAAAATCGTTTAGAATGATAACAATTAATTAAAAACAATTCCTGCGAAATGAAAATTCCGCGGAATTGTGAAAACAAAAAAATGGTATTCTTTGGAGATCCGGGGATTGACCTGCAAATAACAATATTCTTATTGATAGTATCATTTATAATTTCTCTTGTAGTCCTTGCGTTGGCTAAACGAAAATTTTTATCTGTGATTGTGTTTTCATTTTTGGGAAATCTTGTTTTATTAGGAGCTATTTTTACTCGGTCTGAAATTTTTGATTTCTACGACATCAAGTGGCTAAAATACTTTTCCCTTTTCATCTGGCCTCTCCTCAACATCTTCCTTATAATCCACTACGCTCGAACAAATCCGAAAAAATAGGCTGGTCGGGAA